>Ga0129307_1000149_pt1 | contig 118154 bp, 106 predicted proteins | sample P1105metagenome_FD_94437 | JGI IMG/M metagenome (GOLD analysis project Ga0129307, IMG submission 94437) | Capybara group fecal microbial communities from Wisconsin, USA - P1105 metagenome | ecosystem: Host-associated > Mammals > Digestive system > Large intestine > Fecal | place: USA... | reverse complement strand
GCCATCTGGGTAACCGTTGATTACACCAGCTGCTGCTAATTGAGCTACGCTCTGGTATGCCCAATCGTTAGGAGTTACATCGGAGAATGGGTTAGCTGCGAATGCAGTTGTTACGCCAAGTACCGCTGTTGCTGCAAATACGGCTGCAAAACGTTTTTTCATTTGTAATTACCCCTTTCGGTAAAAAACAGAAAAATAATATACAATGATTCTGTTTAGTCCCTACTCGTTATCTTCCGATACTCAGTAATCTTAAATGGAGTGTCCAAGTTTCCTCACAAGTGATTTACATTTCTCAGTCAATAAGTTTCGTTTCTTCACTGAATCTACAGCTATAGTATCATACAAAAATCACTTTGTAAAGTTTTTTAAAACTCCCATGAGCATTACAGTTTCATTCTCAAAACAACAAAAAGACAGTCAACCCTTGAATTGACTGTCTTTTTTGAATAATGATTCACATCATATTCTCAAATAATTATTTTAAATTATTTTATTAACTAGGAAGAAAAATCGGTCAAATTTCCAATATTATATTCTGAAACTTTAACAAATAATTCTTTCTATTTCTCACCTATCTATTGGCAATTTGTATAAACTATCAACAAATCGATTAGAATTTATACTTTAATTCTGCACGGTAGTAATCACCTAAGTCATTACCCTGTTGATCTTCTGCATTAAATGCCCAGTAACCGGAAAGACCTACATTATCAGCTAATGCATAATCTACACTTGCCATCCATGCTTTATAATCGCTGTTATATGGCTGATTCCAAGTGGAGCTTACTACTGGAGAGTATTTACCTTCATCAAAGTATTGAACTTTAACGCCCCAAGTACCTTGTTTTTCAATATCGTAATCACCATAACCAATACCAGCTACCCATGCATCTTTATCATTACTTGCTACAGCACCTTTTTCATCAGAGAAGGTAGCATATTCACCACCAACCCAAACTTTGTCAAAGTTAAGGTCTAAGGAACCACCATAAATATCATTATCTAGGTTTTTATTACCGAAGGTATAGAAACCACCTAAAGTTGCATGTTCACCAAGTTTTGCTTTTGCTTGTAATAATGTAACAGTTGGATTTGTGTCACTGCTTTCATTTGCAAAATCATAACCAGTTGCATATTCACGGCCATTTTCAGCATTGTCAAATAGACCGCCTTCCATGAAGGAACCATAAGCAGCTGTCGCAGAGAAGTTACCGTTATCATACGTAATGCCAGCACCATCGAAAGTATCATCGTATACTAAACCATTACCAACTACTGCGCCGAAGCGACCAGCTACAGCTGTAGTATCTTTACCAAATTTGTGTGCTACATATACACGGTCAAATTCTACATCAGAGGAATTCTTAGCATCGCCAAATTCCATATCACCACTTGTTACGCGGATAACAGCAGATGTGTTATCGTTTACATTAGCATTGAATTGTACACGACCACGCATATCAAATAAAGATTTTTTATCTTGATTATCGGAGCTAATCATACCTTTTTTGTCTGACCCTTGATAACGAAGACGAGCATCACCAGTTACTTTTACATTACCAACTTTGTTTTCTAAGTTAGAAACGCGAACGCCTAAGTTATTTAATTCATCAGAGAATTCGTTAGCCAAACGATTAATCATTGCTTGCTGTTCTGCATTAGCACGAGATTCATTTGCCATAGCTTTTGCTACCATTTGAGCCATTTCGTAACGTGTAATGTTGTTTTGCCCTTTAAAAGTACCATCTGGATACCCGTTGATTACACCAGCAGCTGCCAATTGAGCTACACTTTGATATGCCCAATCATTAGGCGTTACATCAGAGAATGGATTAGCTGCAAATGCAGTAGTTACACCAAGTACAGCAGTTGCTGCGAATACGGCTGCAAAACGTTTTTTCATAATTAATTGCCCCTTTCGGAATGAAAACAATTTTCTAAAATGTTAGATTTGTTTAGATTCTGAAACAGACTAATTAGAGAATAATAATTTCGACTGGAGTGTCCAAGTTTCCTCACAATGTATTCTTATTAGTTCTTTTATCTCAGTTGTTTCGTTGTCTTAACCAACCTATGGACACATCTTACCAATGAAAACTAAAGTCAAAATGAAAGTACCAAAACTTCATTTAACTCATATAGAGACTGTTCTACAGCATATTATTTATCAGTTTTTCTAAACATCTTAAACCCTTTGTATTTACTGGATAGACGGCCAATTAACTTTTTATTTTATTACCCTACTCAGAAAACTCAAATTAAATTTTCAGTTTTCCAGTTTTCAGAAAACTCAATTTGAAACATGAGTTTTTCATGTAAAAAAGCCATTTTATGTGATGGTTTCATGAATACAAATGAAGACTGTGTTAAAATCAACTGTTTCCAATTCATCTCTCCCTTAGATAAAGACCTTATGTAGTGCAATTTTTTAACAATCTTAACCTATTTTGCTATTGTAAAGCCTATTCCATTCGACAAAATCCAAACAAAGGCTATAAATGATCATAAAAAAGGCTGTAACAAAACCAGAGAACATAATTCTATGGTCCGTTACAGCCCTAAAAACTTACTATTATTCTATTATATTATCCTTGCACAATTTCTTGCGCTATGGCTTACACTAAATCTTACACAATTGCCAAAGTATAATGACTCATATTACTGTAGCTAATTTTCTACTAGTTTGCTACTACTTTACATATCAGCCGCATCAATCCAAGTTTGTAGTTCTTCTTCTGCTGTTTCAATATCTTCATCAAAAGCACCACAAAGACTCGGATAACGACCTACTTCTATTGTATAAACAATGGCTTCATCCCGTGCATTACGGAATGTGCCTAACCAGATACCAGAAAATTGTGTTTCATACCACTCCACTGGTTGATCCGTTTCATTAAAGTTGATAGTAATGGAGCCACGACCTAATGTTTCCATCACTTCCACTTGTTCCTCCATAGTTAGCCCTGTCTTTTCAATGTAAATGGTGTGAGTTTCACCCGTTTCACGAAGATGTTTCAAAGCTAACTGAAGTTCTTTTAAAATAGCCTGTACATTGCCATAATGCTCTATCATTGTTTTGTTACCTCTGTTCTCTCAGTTACGTTAATTCCCCAAGCTTCTAGTTGCCGAATAATACGTTGTTTTACCTCAGGCAAAACTGCTTGTACTGTTTCAGTGGGTGTTAACCCAATATCTAAACTTTCAGGCTCTACACCAATTACAGTAGCATCTTCTAAAGGATTTTCCTGCAACGCACGAATTCGCAAAATATCTTGCATCCCTACTTCGTGAACAGAGATATTATCGGTAAAATACGCTTCTGTCTGTTGATGAGGAAATTCATAGATAGTCCCTGGCGCTTCACCACCATTGACAGCATCGACTAACAGAAGTTTTGTCATACCACGCATGTAACTCAATAGCTCCATGCCCATCGTACCACCATCAACAATATTAATTTCAGGCGTAAATGTATACTCTTGCTCCATTTCACGCACTACATGAACGCCTAGCCCTTCATCGCTGAGCAATATATTACCCACCCCTAAAAGGGTGATATTACTGTCGTTTACCATATAAATCCTCAATATCTTCTGGGTCTTCTGGGTAGAACTTCATACCAGAAACCATACTGGATACTTCACCAGACTCTTCCATTACATCTTCGCGGAACGCTAAATATACATGCGCAACAGTGAATAATAAGAAGAACCAAGCAATGTAATGATGGACGATATGAATATCATATTCGTTGAACATCAAATTAATAGGATTGAAAACAATGGCTAACCAACCATTTGGATTAATTTGCGAATACATAGCTAGGCCAGTACAAATTTCAAGAAACATCATGATGTACACCAATAAATAACTGGTACGTGCTAAGGAATTACGTAATACACGATGTTCCTCTTGGCGTGGCAACATCAAGTAATGCAAAAATGTTTGCTTAAGGCCTTGCCAATATAAACGGCTACGGAATTTAGGTAATAAACGATCCCCACGATAGCGAATCGCGCCATAAATACGGAATACAAAAGCAAAAATCAAAACAAAGGCAAATCCAAAATGGACACGACGAATCATTTCCATAGAAAACCAACTATTAATAGCTTCTGCTGGCTCACGCCCTACAAACATACTGAAACCTGGATCGCCAATATAAAGGCCTGTCCAAAATAGGAAAGTTACGCACAATACCATAGTCCAATGGAAAATACGCAACCACAGACTAAATACACGATACGGCTTTTTGTCCGGTTGTTCAAACATCTAAATCCCCCCTATTATTTGCACATAGCATCTGTATTAACGGAGATGATTTGTTCACCCTTCTTATTATACAAGTGCGTTGCACAAGCTAAACAAGGGTCAAAGGAGTGAATCCCTTTCAAAATTTCAAGTGGTTTATCAGCAATTTTAACCTTAGTATCAATCATATTCGCTTCGTAAGCACCATGCTCATTGGCAATTGTCTTAGGACAAGCATTCCAAGTTGTTGGTACGATACATTGATAATTGCTTGTTTTACCATCTTTAATATCACACCAATGGCCTAAACCACCACGAGGAGCATCAACTAAACCAACGCCTTTAGCTTCTTTTGGCCAAGTATTTGGATCAAAGTTCTTTGTATTGGCAACAACTGTATCGCCGCCTTTAATATTTGTCACTAATTTGTTAAAGAAATATTGACTCATATTAGCAGCCACTTGTGCATCTAAGCAACGACAAGCCGTACGGCCAACAGTACTACACATCCAAACATGAGCAGGTACACCGAGTACAGAAGACACCGTATCAATTTGTTTTACAATCATCTGCTCTGCCCAAGTAGGATTGCTAATAATACCTTGTTTTACTTTGGTATAAACAACAATATATTTAGCTAATGGACCAACTTCACAAGCTTTACCTTTAAAGGTTGGGGATTTAATCCAAGAATATTTCTTCGTTTCATCAAGGTATTCCCAATGCTCTTTAGTGCCTGTTTTAGGACCTGTATAATTTGGTTTTGTAATCCCTTCTGATGGATGAATCGTTTTCTTGCCATCTGGATATTCATACCAAGAATGTTCAACTTCTTCTGACAAGAAGTCTGGATTCATAAGGTCTTCCCCTTCAAGCGGAAGGAATTTAGCTTTATCTACACCAAGGCCAAAATCTTCAACTACACCATTAGCACGTACTAAGCATTTTTTGAAATAGTCACCATTTTTAATACCTGTATATGGTTCATCTGGATAATCGCCATAAGCTAATACACGTTTCTTGGATAAACCGCCTCCATCAACCATACCTGCTTTAGCATAAATCTGGCCAATAGCTAATACATCTGGTAAGTAGAAATAGTTAACTAAATCTTTAGCTAAGGCAATAGATTCATCGACTACGGCTAACCTAGCTGAGTTAACTGGTGCATTCATATCGTCCATAGAAATAGAACAAGGCATACCACCTACGATGTAATGTGGATGTGGGTTTTTACCCCCAAATACAACATGAGGCGTAACAATATCACGCTGTTTATCTAAGATATTTAAATAATGAGCTACCCCCATTAAATGAACTTCTGGTGGCAACAACTGATAATCAGGATGATCCCACCACTGAGCAGCAAAAATACCTAATTGTCCACTTTCAACAATTTTTTTAACTTTCCCTTGAATGGCTGCATAATAAGTCGCATTGCCTTTTGGGAACTCCTTAGGATAAGCAGACGTAGTAGACTGTGTTTCTGCAGGTTCAAGACCACTTAAATTATATGTTTTAAGCACCGTTTCTTGAAGCGCAGCTGTTTTAGCAGGATCAGCTTTTAAGGCTTCCACTGGGCTTACCCAGTCAAGGGCATGCAAGTGATAAAAATGCACAATATGGTCATGGGCATCTAAACAACTATGCATAATATTACGAATGTAATTCGCATTTTTAGGAATTTCAATAGCCAAAGCATCTTCCACAGCACGCAAAGAAGCTAGAGCATGCGTCGAGGTACATACACCACAAATACGTTGTACAAAGGCCCATACATCACGAGGATCACGGTCTTTGGCAACTAATTCGATACCACGCCAAGCTGTACCACTGGATAACGCGTCTTCTACTTTCCCTGTTGCTTCATCAACATTCACTTCTACTCGTAAATGACCTTCAATACGAGTAATCGGATCTACAACTACACGTTTCATTAGTGGCTACCTCCTTCATTCTTTGCCTGTTCTTCGGCCGCTTTCTTAGCATCAAGTTCTGCTTGATACTTTTTCTCTAACTGAATCGTATCATATTTATGTTTAGCCAAGGTTACCCCACCATGTGCGACAACTGCACCAAAAGCAGTTAAGCCTGCAATGGTACCAATTGTGTCAGCTGTAGTAATCGTATTAGCCACTTGAACTTGCGGCAACCGTTGATGGAAGTTGTCATTATCCCAGAAGCCTTTTTCACTACAACCAATACAACCTGAACCAGATTGAATTGGATAGGATAAACCGTTCCACCACCGTAAATTACCACAAGAGTTGTAAGTTACTGGCCCACGGCAACCCATTTTATATAGACACCAACCAGCTTTAGCACCTTCGTCATCAAATTTTTCCACAAAAAGACCAGAGTCAAAGAATGGACGACGATAGCATGTATCATGAATACGATTACCATAGAACTGTTTTGGACGTCCTTCCACATCAAGCGGTGGGATTTCACCAAATAGAGCATAGTGCATAATTACACCAGTCATAACTTCTGGTATTGGTGGACATCCAGGCACTTTAATAATTTTCTTACCTGAAATTACGCTGGAAACGGAAACAGTATTTGTAGGGTTTGGCTTCGCAGCCTGTACACCACCCCAAGCAGCACAAGACCCATATTCAATAATAAAGGCTGCACCCTCAGCACATTCTTTAAGTACATCAACGAATGGACGACCACCTACCATACAATAGGTTCCATTGTCATCTAGTGGCACCCCACCTTCGACAGCCAACACATATTGACCTTTCTTTTCTGTCAATATTTTGTGTAAATGTGCTTCAAATGGAGCCCCAGCTGCTGCTGCCAAAGTATCATCATATTCTAGAGCAATCATATTCAAAACCACATCAGAAGCAAATGGTGATGTGGAACGAATAAAGGATTCGTCACAACCAGTGCACTCATGACCATGCAACCAAATTACGGTTGGCAACTCTTTCGTATCTGCTGCATCAACAACTTTATTCAATAATGTTGGTGGTAGGCCTAAAATGGCGGTCAAAGCCACACAAGTTTTCATAAATGTGCGGCGGCTGAGTTTACGTTCCTGGAATAATTTCCACAGACTATTTGTCTTTTCTTTCACAGGTGGACCCCCCTTGCTTGCAATAACTTTACTGTCCGTTTTTAAACATTTTAAAATTTTTTATCAAATAGTATTGATAGTATAGCACTTTCCGATTCTAATTTCTATAGAATTTTTCATAGAATACAACAATACTATTGAAAGTTAACTATAAGAGCTACAATTCTATTTAATAATTGAACGAATTAAGCCTTCTACTACTGGCGCTGGTTTGTACCCGGCAATACGATCTTTTTCTTTGCCATTTTTAAAACAAATCAATGTAGGGATGCCTTGAATATTGTATTTTAAAGCTACCTCTTTAAGAGCTTCCACATCAACAGTTACTACATCAAGATCATCTTTCATATCTTCGGCTAATTTTTCAATTTCAGGATTCATCAATTCGCAAGGTTTGCACCAGGTAGCCCAAAAATCAGCTACCACAACTTTCGAAGATTCTTTTAAAATGGTCTCCAAAGCTTCTAAACTTTCAATTTTTGTTACTGCCATTACTAATTCCTCCTTATACCTTATCCTCTTTGTATAGTTTTAATTGTATGCTTCTGGCGACAATGTTTAGTCAAAAAATAGTCTTTTCTATTTGATAATGACTAGACAAAATAAAACCGCCCCAAGGAGCGGTTTTAAGCAAGCAATCAATAAGCCGAGTTCTGTTCTGCTTGCGCAGTGGTGATTATCTTTCTAGGCCTATAGTTGCCTATAGGCTCAAGCGGCACAACCCGAAAGGTAGGCGGGCCACCCTTATCCCTTTCCTATTCGGCCTTGCTCCGGATGGGGTTTACCGAGCCAATACATTACTGCATTGCTGGTGCGCTCTTACCGACACCGTTCCACCCTTACCGCTAAAGCGGCGGTTTACTTTTCTGTGGCACTATTCCCTATGGTCTCCCACGCCGGACGTTATCCGGCATCCTGCCCTGCGGAGCTCGGACTTTCCTCGAACTTACGCTCGCAATCACCTTTCATACTTGCTACTTAAAGTCTAGCAGATACACCGATGAAGGTCAATTATCTTTTTCTCAAAATTAATATAAACAGATAGCACATCTAAAGTTATCGATTAAGCAAAGAAAAAGTCACTTTGCTTTTCACTAATATGAACTGCAACAGTAGTAATATCTTGTTCTCGCAATTTCATATCAATATGAGCCGCTAACAATGATGATGCTCCTACTTCAGTACCAAAATGTCCTACATCTGCCACTAACAAACCTAATTCTTTAGCCAGTTGCATATCATGATATTTCACATCACCAGTTACATATGCCTGAGCGCCTGCCTTAGCCGCTGCTTTAATAAACTCTGCCCCTGAACCGGTGCAAAGTGCTACTTTAGTAATCTGAGGTACTTTAGCTCCGCCAAAACGTGGCCGCCCCTGTGGGAAAACAACTTTAATTAATTCAATAAAATCTTCTAAGCTAAGAGTATCACCTAATTCACCAATTCGCCCGATGGTTTCTACCTTAACTGGTTCAGCTAATTTGTATACTTCATATGCCACTTCTTCATAGGGATGAGCCTCTTTCATGGCTTGAATGACGCCCTGAAGCTTAGCGCTAGGAACAATCGTTTCCAAACGATCTTCAGTTACTTTAGCAATTTCACCAACGGTGCCAATGTAAGGATCAGCCCCTTCTAGCGGCAAGAATGTGCCAGTGCCTTCACTCCTAAACGTACAATGGCTATAATTTCCAATATGCCCAGCACCAGCATCCCCCATCGCTTTTAATACTGCCTCAGTATGAGTTGTTGGTACAAACGAAACTACTTTATAGACACTATTCTCATGAACCACTTCTAAGCCCTTCACATGGCCTAAACCAATTTGAGCCGCCGCTAAATCATTTAAACCACCTGACGCTACATCTAGATTAGTATGCGCACTATACACAGCAATATTATGCCGAATTAGCTTCCATACTAAGCGTCCTAAAGCCGTTTCATCGGTCACTTGCTTTAAGCCCTTAAAAATAAGCGGGTGATGACTGACAATCAAATTACAGCCTTTTGCGATAGCTTCCTCAACGACCTCATCAGTAACATCAAGCGCCGTTAAAATGCTAGTAACTGCAGTTTTCTGTTGTCCTACCATGAGACCTACATTATCCCAACTTTCAGCTAAATGCTTAGGAGCTAATTGTTCTACAATATGACCAATTTGTTGTATCGTAACTATGCCTTGTAGATTGTCTGCTACTGTAGTTTGTACATTCACTTCGTCTAATATTTCACTCATAGTAAGGCCTCCAATTCTGCAATTTCTTTCTCCAACATCTTATATTTTTCTGTATTTGCTAGCTCAACTGACATACTTTGCAAAGCCGTTCGCCGTAAATGAATAAGTCGCTCTATATACTTTCCCCACAAAGAGGGGCGTTCCTGAGCCAATAAAGCCCCTACTGACCAAAGTAAGGAATCAGAAGATAAATTAGCGTACACATTCTCCATTCCTAGTTCTATATGATTTACATATTGAGGTAATCGCTCCAATTTAATAGCCAATAGGGCTTGATATAATTTCCCCATATCTTCTACTAAAATTTCTTTTGCAATAATATAACCCTTTTTTACTAAAAACTGCCGCAATTCTGCTTGTCCATTTTGAGGCTGCAACACATAGAAGTCTAATAGCTCTGGGCCTACTTCAATGATGTCTCGCATAAGAAAACCACCCATGCCACAAATCACAGCTCCTTGTAATTCACCCGTTTGAGTCACTTGTAAACCATCACCTAAGCGACAATCAACAACCTGTGTTAACCCCTGTTCTTTTACGTAGGCTTTAGCTGACTCTAAAGGCCCCTTGTGCACATCACCAGCAATAACTCGTTCAGCACGGCGCCGCTGTATTAATTCAACTGCTAAATAGCCATGATCTGTACCAATATCAGCAATTGCTTTAGCTTTAGGAATTAGCGTAAATACCGCTTCTAATCGGTTTGTTAATTTTTTAGTTGTCACAAATACTCCTTTGTATAATTGAACTTTATATACGCCATACTACTTTATATACCTATGAGGTTATAAAGATTATTATATCTCATACTAAATACTGCATTCTTTACTGTATCTATTGTAACATATTTACTAAGTAACCTAAAAAACCGCTTACACAACAATTGTTGTATAAGCGGTTTATTGTTAGAAAATGGTGGGCCCACCTGGGTTCGAACCAGGGACCGACCGGTTATGAGCCGGTTGCTCTACCCCTGAGCTATAGGCCCATAGGGAAATACCTCAGTATTCCACCAAATTATTATACACAAAATAACTTCTTGTCGTCAATGAGATTATAAGAAGTCTTTAATTTTGTCTCGTTTCCCTCGATTGCGAAGCTTTGTTAGCGCCTTTCCTTCAATCTGACGGATACGTTCACGAGTAACATTAAAATGTTGACCTACTTCTTCCAAAGTACGTGGTTTGCCATCTTTTAAACCAAAGCGCAACACCAATACTTGTTGTTCACGTTCAGTTAAGCAAGAGAACACGTCTTCAATCTGTTCTTTCAATAAAATATAACTAGCTGCATCATCAGGAGCAATAGCGTCTTGGTCTTCAATGAAATCACCTAAATGCGAATCTTCTTCTTCCCCAATTGGTGTTTCCAAAGATACAGGCTCTTGTGCAATTTTTTGGATTTCACGAACGCGTTCTACACTAATGCCCATGCCTTCTGCGATTTCTTCTGGCAATGGCTCGCGCCCTTTATCTTGTAATAATTGACGAGAAATACGAATCAATTTATTAATTGTTTCTACCATGTGTACTGGGATACGAATAGTACGTGCCTGGTCTGCAATGGCACGGGTAATCGCCTGACGAATCCACCATGTAGCATAAGTAGAAAACTTATACCCTTTGGTATAGTCAAATTTATCAACCGCTTTAATTAGACCCAAATTACCTTCTTGTATTAAATCCAAGAATAGCATACCACGCCCTACATAACGCTTAGCAATACTAACTACCAAACGCAAGTTAGCATCAATTAATTTCTGTTTTGCTTTTTCACCAGTTCGCATTTCTTTATACGAAGCATCTTCTTTAGCACCGGCTTCGATTTGTTGCGCTAATAAAATTTCTTCATCAGCAGACAACAATGGTACACGACCAATTTCTTTTAAGTACATGCGAACAGGGTCATCAATATTAACCCCTTCTGGAATGCTAAGATCTAAAGTAACCTCTTTAGCTTCTCGTACTTCATCATTTTCTTCTTCATCTTCAATAATATCATCGTCATCATCAGCTACTTCTACATCATCTGTGATAACTTCAATGTTACTTTTTTGTAATACTTCATACATATCATCTAGCTGTTCTGCCGTAAGCTCTACTTCTTCATGAAGAGCATCTGTAATTTCTTTACTGGTCAATGCTCCTGATTTACGTCCTTTTGCTAGTAATTGTTCTATGATTTCTTCTAACCGCGATTTAGTTTGCTTCTTAGCCACAATGCTCTTCCTTTCCTTCATAGTTGATCAAGTCCACTCCTTGATTAATGCCTGCAAATCTTGACAAACCTTTAATTCTTCAATAAACCGAGTATCTCCTGCCCGATTTAACTGATCTGCTAACACACTATGCGTTTTATACTGTTCTCGTAATGACTTCAAGCGCACTGCGCGTATATAGCCATCCAATTGTGCTTCATTAAAGTTCGTTTCACCTATAACCATCAGGCGACCGTAAGCACTTCTTTCTTCATCAGTAAGCATTTCCTCCAACGCAACATCTTGTAACGCCCCTGACTTACTGAGAAGTTCTCCTGCTTTTTTAAATAAAGCTTGATACAAAGGATTGGTTATATCCTCTAACGGTAAGTAGGCATGAACTCGTTGCCAAGCTAACGGATCTGTTATCGCTATGGCTACCAGTCTATCTTCTTCCCCTATAGTCGCTACCGATACAGTAGTATCAGTAGTTGACTGTGGCAATGTAACATCACCTTTTCCTAAGTACTGCCTAAACATACGATAAATCGTACTATTATCAAGCCATAATGGCAATGCCAACGCCTTTAGATAGTTCTCCCGTTCTATCTGATTGTTGGTAGCGCTAATTAATGGAAATACTTCTTCTAAAATCGCTTCTTTACCACTCGCCGAATTACTATCATGACTTATCAAAGCACTGTTCAAGTAAAATTCAAATGGTGAAACTGCCTTCGCTACCAATTCTAAAAAGGCTTCTGGCCCATGATTGCGCACATAATCATCTGGATCTTTGCCATCGGGCATAGCCACCACACGCACTTTAAATTCCGTATCTTGTAATAGCTCAATAGCTCGACGCGCTGCTTTCTGCCCAGCATTATCCATATCGTAGGCTAATACAATTTCTTCAGCTTGACGAATCAATAATCGCCCCTGATCCTTTGTATATGCCGTCCCCAATGACGCTACTACATTAGTAACGCCACAATTATGAGCACCTATAACATCCATATACCCTTCTACTAAAATGACCTGTTTTTTCTCCCGAATAGTTCGGTACGCTTTGTCAAAAGCAAAGAGCATATGACCCTTATTAAATAATTCATATTCTGGTGAGTTTAAATATTTAGGTGTACTATCATCTAGTACACGACCACCAAAGGCAACAACTCGACCTTTGCCGTCACAAATAGGAAACATAACACGATTACGAAAATAATCATATAGTTTTCCTGATTCATTTCTACGGCATAGCCCACATTCAACTAATAAGCTGTCATCAATGCCTCGTTCATGAAACGCTCGATATAATCTATCCCAACTATTGGGCGCAAAGCCGAGCTGAAATCGTTCAATAGTTTCTTCGGATAAACCACGCTTTTGAAGATATGCTAGCCCTGGCTTTCCCATCTCCGTTTTTGTCAAACAGTTATGAAAAAATGTGGCAGCCAATGCATTTACTTCATATAATTTATCCCGATGTTCTTTTCGCGCTAATTCCGCCTTAGTCAAATTCTTTTCTGGCAAAGCAATACCTGCCCGATTAGCTAATTGTTCTAAGGCCTCAGGAAAAGACACCCCATTATACTTCATTAAAAAACTTATTGAATTACCTGTTTCATGACATCCAAAGCAATAAAAAAAGCCCTTTTCTGGGTTCACACTAAAAGAAGGGGTCTTTTCATTATGAAAGGGACAACATCCCCAATAATTCTTACCCTTCTTCTTCAGCGTCATGTGCTCAGAAATCACTGACACAATATCATTTGCGTCTTTTATTTGTTCAATTAATTCAGCATCAAAGTGTCGACTCATCTCTTCACATCCCATAAATAAACTTCTCTGCTTATATATTTCTACAAAGGATATTATTTCTCCTGCTATGTCAAGAAGATTTTTTTCAATATCTTTATTTTTAATCTGCAAAATTTTTATGCTAATTTCGCAATTATAAAGAAATTTGCACTTTATTTGATTATATCCTGATGTTATTCACACGGAAATCTATTGTACTTCTTTTTACTATTAAATTGCAAGATATAAAAAAAGACTACAATTGTCCATCTCCTTATGACGTTTGCCATAGAGTTTTCAATTGTAGTCTCTAAACTACTCGTTGTATTCAATTTGTTATATATCACATAGTTATACACTGCAATATATAGTTTATTGTTGAATTCATGCTCAATAGCTACTTGTATATAAACGGCAACTATTATTTAGCATAATCTACGACTCTAGTTTCACGAATGATTACTACTTTAATCTGACCTGGATATTCTAATTCAGATTCAATACGTTTAACCATATCGCGTACTAATAGAGTAGCTTCTGCTTCACCCACTTTATCTGGTTTAACCATTACGCGGATTTCGCGACCAGCTTGAATAGCAAAACATTTTTCAACACCATCAAAGGACTCGGCAATTTCCTCTAATTTAGTCAAACGTTTTAAGTAGTTTTCAAGCGTTTCACGACGTGCCCCAGGGCGTGCTGCTGAAATTGCATCAGCCGCTGCCACCAAGACAGCTTCAACAGATTTAAATTCTTCATCCCCATGATGAGCACCAATACAATTTTGTACCAATACACTTTCATGGTATTTTTTAGCCACATCTACACCAATCTGTACATGAGACCCTTCCATTTCATGGTCAAGTGCTTTCCCTAAGTCATGAAGTAAACCGCCTCGTTTAGCTAATGTTACATCGCAACCTAGTTCAGCTGCCATCATACCAGCTAAATGAGCCACTTCAATAGAATGTTTCAACACGTTTTGACCATAACTTGTACGGTATTTCAAACGACCTAAAATTCGAATGATTTCAGGATGTAAGCCATGTACATCGGCTTCAAAGGTAGCCTGCTCACCAGCATCTTTAATAACTTGGTCAACCTCTTTACGAGCTTTACCAACCATTTCTTCAATGCGGGCTGGATGAATACGACCATCCACAATTAGTTTTTCAAGCGCAATACGCGCTACCTCACGACGAATTGGATCAAATCCAGAGAGGATAACTGCTTCAGGGGTATCATCAATGATTAGATCTATACCTGTTAAGGTTTCTAGGGCACGAATATTACGGCCTTCACGACCGATAATTCGCCCTTTCATTTCATCATTTGGAAGAGCTACTACGGATACCGTAGACTCTGCAACATGGTCTGCAGCACAACGCTGAATAGCGGCTGCAATAATTTCGCGGGCATTCTTTTCCGCATCTTCCTTCGCCTGTTGTTCTAAATCTTTAACAAGGACCGCCGTTTCATGACGAATCTCTTGCTCTACATTGGAAAGTAAAATTCCTTTTGCTTCCTCAAATGTCATGCCAGAAATACGTTCTAATTCTGCCATCTGCTGATCGTACAATGCTTCTGTACGCTCTTTTAAAGCTTTTGCTTCTTGTTCTTTTCGATGCAACGCATCTTCTTTCTTTTCTAATGATTCTAATTTACCATCAAGATGTTCTTCTTTTTGAAGAATACGTCGTTCTAAACGTTGTAATTCATTGCGTCGATCTCGGTTTTCTTTTTCTGCTTCACCACGAAGTTTATGAATTTCTTCCTTAGCTTCTACTAAGGCTTCCTTTTTCTTTGACTCAGCCTCGCGTTCTGCATCGGCAATAATTCGCGCTGATTCTATCTCAGCTTGCTTCAGCTTACCTTCAGCAATATTCTTACGCATCATGTAACCAACACCAAGACCGATGAGCACCATTACAACTGCAATAATGCTATACTCTAAAATAAGATTCACCTCCTCATTATAAAAGTGAGAAGCCCACCTAGGCTTCTCCCAGATTGCCGTCTATTTCATATACATTTGAAAATTGCCCACTACTGTGAGACTACTATAATTGTAGTCGGTCATGAAAAGACTGTCAAGAAAAACTCTATATAGACTATTCATAGTGAGCTACTTGTTCACAGATACTTCGGATTGTTCCTAAACCAAATCCACGATTTTTCAAAAAATTCATAACTTTTTTCTGATTTAACCGCTCTTCTTCTGGCCAACCTTCTTCATACCAAATTGGTTCACTTATGGCAGTAGGGCTTAAAAAATGGCGTATTACCAACCTTAACGCAGGTTCTAATTCATTATACTGACCTAATTCACTACCTACTGTTAACCCCCGCTGAAACATCTTATTGCGTATATATTGCACGCTATATTTAGCTTCAGCCATATAGAATTGTAATACATCATGCGCCAAGCGCTCGTCATTAATATAATCTAATTCTTCCAATCTTTCTAATACTATATTAATTAATTCATGAGTAACGCCTTTACGCTGTAATTTTTGCGTCAATTCTAAACGACTCAAAAAACGAGGAGCTAAGAAGCGCATAGCTTGGTCCATAGCGGTACTTTCAGTATATTCTGTATCACTTTTTTTAAATGCCATATATGCGCTACCTTTCCTCTACCTCACATTATTATAGTATGCTAATTTTTATATTAGTCTTCCGTCAATTCTTCCCCTACTACATCAAATGATTCTGGTTCTGCCATTAATGTATCACGCACAATCTTGTCGATTTCTTGCGCAATTTCAGGATGAGTACGTAAATAATCTTTAGCCGCTTCCTTACCTTGCCCCATACGTTCATCATTGTAAGAATACCAGGCACCGGATTTTTTAATGATTTCCATGTTTGTACCAATATCAATCAAAGTACCTTCATAAGATACACCAGTACCATACATTAAATCAAATTCAGCCGTTTTAAATGGAGGAGCTACCTTATTTTTTACAACTTTAACTTTTGTACGACTACCAACGTTTTCATTATTTTGTTTAATCACTTCCCCTTTGCGCACATCAAGGCGGATTGTGGAGTAGAACTTCAATGCACGGCCCCCTGTAGTTGTTTCAGGATTACCAAACATGATGCCTACTTTTTCACGCAACTGGTTAATAAACACAACTACAGTGCGCGATTTACTAATAATCCCTGTTAATTTACGAAGGGCTTTACTCATTAAACGTGCTTGTAAACCTACATGAGCATCACCCATTTCGCCTTCAATTTCAGCCTTTGGTACTAGAGCCGCAACGGAGTCAACTACAATAATATCTACCGCACCACTGCGCACTAAGGATTCAGTAATTTCTAACGCTTGTTCCCCATTATCTGGCTGAGATACTAATAAATTATTAATATCAACCCCTAAATGACGAGCATATACTGGATCTAAGGCATGTTCCGCATCAATAAACGCAGCAATGCCGCCACCCTTTTGAGCCTCTGCAATAGCATGCAAAGCAACTGTCGTTTTACCAGAGGATTCAGGCCCATAAATTTCAATAACACGACCTCTTGGGAAGCCACCAACGCCAACAGCTAAATCAATAGCCAAACAGCCTGTTGAAATAACTTCTACATTCATGCGGTCAGTTATATCCCCAAGACGCATAATGGCGCCCTTGCCATAATCTTTTTCTATCTTCTTCAACGCATTATCTAAGGCTTGTTCTCTACCGTCCATGATTGTTCCTTTCTTGACCGCTTACGGTCTTTACACTATATATCCTTGTACTAGATAAATATATAAAATCTATTTAAATTGAATGACTCATCAAATGTTATAAGATACTTTATAGCAAGTATCTCGCCAAATTACTTGAGCCACTCAAACTAAATCAATACGAGTAACATAACTTACGCTTTACCAGTAATCGCCCGATATAAATAATATAACGCTCGTTCTGCTGTGCTTTCACGAATACTATCACGATCACCAATAAATTCATTCTTATAAGCCACTGTGCCATTAGGTCCTGCAATACCAATATAAACTAACCCTACTGGCTTAGTTGGCGTTGCTCCACCAGGACCCGCAATCCCTGTTGTAGATACACCATAAGTTGTACCAAGTAAGGTCCGTACCCCTATAGCCATGGACTTAGCCACTTCTTCACTGACTGCACCAAATTCATCCAATTCAACTTGAGGTACCCCCAGTACTTTATGCTTTACTTCATTAGAATAGGATATTACCCCACCTTGCACATAGGCACTACTACCAGGTAATTCGGTCAACCGTTTACCTACCAAACCACCAGTACAAGATTCAGCCGTTCCTACAGTAGCCCCCATAGCTAATAAAGCATCCGTTACAAGTTCTAACATAGACTTTTCTAAGCGGCGCCCTAAGGCATCACCTAAACGATCTTGCAAAATCCCATCCCAAGGTGCTAGTAAAGCTTCTGCTTCCTGTGATGTAGCTGCACTCGCTGTAATTCGTAATTCAATATAACCATTTTTAATTAAAAAGGCTATTGTTGGGTTTTGTTGTGCTTTTACCAAATCCATTAAGGCCGCTTCTAGGGCTAATTCACGCATGCCATATACAGCATACCGATGCGACAGTACAACGCCTTGACCACCAAATTGGCGTTCTAAATAAGGCCGTACCGATTCATTAAATACAGCCTTCATTTCAGCTGGTGGGCCTGGTAATAAAATAAAGGTAGTGCCTTCTGATTGCACGGCTACACCTGGCGCTACACCACGACTATTAGCCAAAGCTACACTATTAACTGGTAGTAGCATTTCGCGCCGACTGGGCTCTGGCATATCCCAGCCTTTATTTCTAAAAAATTCTTTCACAAATTGTTCAGCCTCTGGGTTAAGTTCTAATTCAACCCCAATCGCCTTTGCCAAAACCGGCCGAGTAATATCACCTTGCGTAGGGCCTAAACCACCGGTACAAACTACAACATCAGCCCGTTTAGCAGCAGCTTTAAAAGCCTCTTCCATACGAGCCGGATTATCACCAATTGTTGTTTGAAACGCTACCGTATAACCTAATTTATTAAGTTCCTGCGCTAACCAAGCTACATTCGTATTAATAGTATCACCCAGTAATAGTTCAGAGCCTGTGGAAATCAATTCTACAATCATACCTGGCCTCGATTCTTTTAAAATGCCCTTGAATCTGTTTATTACCTATTCAGACTATCCTTAGGCGTTTATTGTTTTATGCTTCGCTTCGCACTTCAGCTACTACATCGTAAGAAAAACCCTGTACGACTGTAACTGGTACAATATCGCCAACGGCTAAGCCTTCACAATCTTCAATATACATGTTGCCATCTACATCAGGTGCTTGGCACTCCAAACGGCCTTTAGCTAAGGTATGACCTTGTTCATCTTCGCTAATTTCTTCAATAATAGCTTCATGAGCCGTACCTTCTAGATTGCGATTGTTCTCTTCAGAAATAGCAGCTTGAATTGACATCAACGTATGATAGCGCTCTTCCTTTACTTCTTCTGCTACTTGATCAACCATAGCTCCAGCTGGGGTACCATCCTCTTGTGAGTAAGTAAATACACCCATATTATCAAAGGCCACCTCTTTTACAAACTCGCAAAGTTCTTCAAATTGCTCATCTGTTTCACCAGGAAAGCCTACTATTAACGATGTACGTAATGTCACATGACTAGCTGTATTACGAACCTTTGCCAATAATTTCACAATATCAGCTTTACGATCCTTACGGTTCATACGACGTAAAATATCATCATTAATATGTTGTAATGGCAAATCAATATAATTGCAAATCTTTGGTTCTCGCACAATAATATCAAGTAATTCATCAGTAAAATATTTAGGATATAAATACAGTAAACGATACCATTGAATGCCCTCTACCTTCACTAATTCTTCCAATAATTCAACCAGCATCGGTTTGCCATTATTCAAATCAGCACCATAGCTCGTAGTATCTTGTGCAATAAGATTAATTTCTTTAACCCCCATAGCAGCTAATCGTTCTACTTCCTCTACAATGGACTCAATAGTACGACTGCGGTACGAACCACGTACCTTAGGAATGATACAGAAAGTACAGCCATTGTCACAGCCTTCTGCAATTTTTACATATGCACTATAGGTTGGCGTAGTCTGCATGCGAGGCATTCGTTCATTGTAAATATTAGTGATGGAATCCATTATACAAATACGCTTACCTTCATCAATAGCAGCAATGGCTTCCATAATGCGATTCCAAGAACCTGTGCCAATTAAAGCATCAATTTCAGGAATTTCCGCAAATAATTCTTCTTGATACTGCTGACTTAAACAACCGGCCACAACTAAACCTCGACAAGCCCCAAATTGCTTAAATTCACTCATTTCAAGAATTGTATTTACCGATTCCTGCTTTGCCTTTTCTATAAAAGTACAAGTATTAACAATAATAATTTCAGCCTCATCTAAAGCTTCTGTAATCTCATAGCCATTATCCTTTAGTACACCTAGCATAATCTCAGTATCTACCAAGTTTTTAGCACAGCCTAAACTCACATAGCCTAACTTCTTACTCATTATATATCCTTTCTAAAACGCACTTGACTAATCCATTTATTTAACAATACTTTTTTGCCATCTTCGGTGTAACCACCTTCAGTATTCCATAAAGCCAATTCACGGCCTAATGAATCCACTGGTTTAGGAAGTTCTGGGTTAGTATATACATAGTAAAATCCATTATCATCTAATAATTGTGCTACTTGTTTAGACAGTAACCACTTAACTAAGCGAGTCGCTTCTTCCTCATTACTTACGCTTTGCAACATGCCTACCCCTGTTAAATAATAGGGCGTACCATCAGCAGGAAAAATAATTTTTACTGGGTATTTGTGCTTCGCATATTGTAAGCCATCCGAATAGTTACCAATTCCTAAATCAGTTTCTCCAAGAGCCGCTAAGCGCACTGGTGTTGATAAAAATTTAGCATATTGCACGACATGAGGCTTCAATTCTACAAAATACTGTAATCCTTTTTCTTCCCCATCCATTTCAACAAAGCTATACAAAATATTCGCTGCACTACGAGACGCCACAAAGTCAGTCATAATAACAGCCCAGTCACCAGGTAAAACTAAAGACTGCCAAGCTGTTACATAACGTCCCATACGATTATAAAAGGCTTCACTTTGCGCAAATATTACGGGGTCATACCAAGTACCAACCCAAAGGGCATCATTATTTTTAAATCGATCTGAAATTTCATCGACCCCTTCGGTTAAAACGGGTTTCAATTGATGATACTTAACGCCAATGTCTAAATTATCACGCGTAGTCAACACAAGATCACCTTTTTGATCAGAAATAGGCAAGGTCATACGTGTTGCCATCTGTTCTTCAGTGAGCGGTAACATCCGTAAGCGCACATGATATTGCATTTCATATTGCTGAGCCAATAAGGTTGTCAAATTTGTAGGCAAATCGGAATAAATTGTCAATTCTGCCTTGACGGGAATGGCGGTCCGCTCTTTCTGTTTATTCTGTTCAATATGCGCCCCAATGCCAAAGACAATCAATACAAAAACAATGAGTAACGCAATAGGCCAAAATCGTTTCATCCGTTTACCTGCCTCCATTATGACATATTAAGGACGACGTTTTCTAGCAAAATCACTACGTTTCGTCCCCTTACTTATACTAATTTCGCCACGGCCGTTCCTCTTTGCCTTACCCTGTGACCGGCCTGCAACACTACTATTATTAGTCTTATTTTTACTCTTACTAGCGCCCGATGTATGACTTTTACCTTTGGCAATGCTTGTATTACTTTTGCCTTTGGCCATACTTTTAATTGGTCTTGGTGGAATCAAACAATGTGGCCCAAAGCCAATCAAATCGGTCCGACCAGCCTTTACCAATGCTTCCTGTACCAATTTATAGTTATCAGGATTCTTATACTGCATCAACGCTCGTTGCATCGCCTTATCACGGCCATTCTTAGCCACATATACCGCTTCACCAGTTAGTGGATGAATCCCTGTATAATACATAGCCGTAGACAAGCTACCTGGAGTAGGAATAAAGTCCTGAACCTGTTCTGGTGTCATTCCTTGGTCACGTAAAAACTCAGCTAATTCGATAGCATCGTCTAACGTACAGCCAGGATGAGAGCTCATAAAATAAGGAACTAAAAATTGTTTTTTCCCCAACTGTTGATTCGCTGTTTCAAACCAATTTTTAAATTTTAAAAAGGTTCCTTTATCAGCCTTCCCCATGATTTCCGTAACTCGTTCCGATACATGTTCTGGCGCCACTTTTAGTTGCCCACTTACGTGATGCTCACATAATTCTTTCACAAATTGACGATTATTATCTTCTAACACATAGTCATAGCGCAAACCAGAACGTACAAATACTTTTTTAACACCTTTTAACTTACGTAATTTGCGAAGTATCGCTAAATAATCATCATGACTTGTATCTAACCGTTCACAAGCATGTGGTGCGGCACAATTCTTGCCTGGGCAAGCCCCTAAGGTACTCTGCTTTTGACAGGCTGCATGACGAAAATTAGCCGTAGGCCCCCCCACATCATGAATATAGCCTTTAAAATCTGGCATAGCAATCATTCGTTCCGCTTCAGCTAGCAAAGACTCATGACTACGGTTCTGAATAATACGCCCTTGATGACTCGTAATGGCACAAAAAGAACAGCTACCAAAACAACCGCGATGACTCACTAAACTAAATTGAACTTCACTTAATGCAGACACGCCACCTTTAGCATCGTAACGAGGATGCCAACGACGTGAAAACGGAAGATTATACACTTCATCCATTTCAGCTTGTGTTAATGGCAATGCAGGACTATTTTGTACTACATAACGATCGCCATGACGTTGTACTACGGTTTTACCAATAAATGGATCTTGCTCTAAATATTGTTGCCGAAAAGCTTCAGCGAATTGCTTTTTATCAGCCTTGACCATTTCATAGGAAGGGCATTCCACAACCTTGCCGGTTGGTATTTCTTTCGCCATATAACAAATGCCCTTAATCTCAGGCAAAGCATCTTGTAACCGTTCCGTATCTAAGGCTTTGGCAATTTCTAAAATCTGCTTTTCACCCATGCCATAAATAAGTACATCTGCCTTGCTATCCGTCAAGATAGAGCGACGTACTGTATCAGACCAATAGTCATAATGAGCAAAACGCCGCAGACTAGCCTCAATGCCACCAATCACAACGGGCACATCACGAAATGCTTCGCGCATACGATTAGCATAGACTAAGGTAGCTCGATCGGGGCGATGACCACTCTCACCACCTGGCGAATAATCATCATTATGACGATATTTCTTCGCTGCCGTGAACTTGTTGAGCATAGAGTCTAAATTGCCCGCCGTTACTAGCGAGGCCAAGCGTGGTTTACCTAGCACTTTGAAGGCTTCTACATCATTCCAATCAGGCTGTGCAATGAGCCCTACACGATAGCCATGATGTTCTAACAATCGACCAATCACACTACCGGAAAAGGAAGGATGATCCACGTAAGCATCACCAGTGATAAGAACAAAATCAAGTTCTGCCCAACCTCGTTCGTCCATCTCCGCTCGTTCTGTAATTAAAAAGTCGCTCACTACACATATCTCCTTGAAGTATTAATAATCAACTTAGATTTATACAAAAAATAACCAACCTAAAAATACAATAATGCAGAAGGTAATAATTGCTACCGCTAGTCGCTCTTGTGCCAATGTTTTCTGTCGTCGTTGCTGTCTTGACGTATAGCTCAATCGCTTCGACTGTGGTACTACCTTATCAACTTCTCGCTCAACTTCTTCGTGAGGCGCTAATTTTCGTGGTTTCATGCGCCGTAAAGGCACCCCTAAAGGTTCTCCAATTAAGCTTTTATAGCGATCAATCATGCGGTGCCGTTCGAGGCCCAGCAAATCTGCATAATTGCCAATAAAGCCCTTCACATACACATCGCCAGGGATAATTTTATAATTATCCTCTTCAATAGCTTCTAAATAAGCCCCTCGTATATGAAGTACCTGTTCAACATCTTTAATGGTTAGCCCCCGCCGATTTCGTTCTCGCCGTAGCTCTTCCCCAATTGTAGACAAGGTCTACCTCCTTATTTTGAAAAATATGTCTCTTGAACGGCTTCCCAAGACATCAATATATCCCTTGGTTTACTGCCATTAGCAGGACCAATAATACGCTTTTCTTCCATCGTATCAATTAAGCGCGCCGCTCTTGAATACCCAATTCTGAAACGACGTTGCAACATCGATGTAGAAGCCTGCCCCATACTAATAACAAGTTCTACTGCACGTTCTAATAATTCATCTTGTTCTTCTTCCATACTGTCGCATTCTTCAACAGTGTCTTTTTCTACTTCTTCTACAATAGATTCATCATACTCTGGGCGTCCTTGTTGTTTAACAAACGCTACTAATTCCTCTACTTCTTCATCAGAAATAAAGGCCCCTTGAATACGAATTGGCTTATTGGCCCCAATAGGATTAAAGAGCATATCCCCTTTACCTAGGAGTTTTTCAGCCCCCGCCATATCAAGAATAGTACGGGAATCTATTTGTGTTGCTACTGCAAAGGAAATACGACTCGGTACATTGGCCTTAATAGTCCCCGTAATGACATTAACTGATGGACGCTGCGTAGCCAATACCATATGAATCCCCGCTGCCCGGGCTTTAGCCGCTAGGCGATTAATCGCTTCTTCTACATCAGGCGCAGTCATCATTAAATCAGCTAATTCGTCAATAATGATTAAAATAAGTGGCATGGCCTTATCAGGGAATCGCTCATTAAAACCACTAATATTACGCACGCCATTTTCAGACATAGCTAAGTAACGGGCTTCCATCTCACGCACTGCCCAGCGCAATACGGCTGCCGCTTTTTTCATATCTGTTACAACTGGTACCTTCAAATGAGGAATGCCATTATAAACTGACAATTCCACCATCTTAGGGTCTACTAGAATAAGCTGTACTTCACTTGGTTTGCGACTAAATAAAATACTGGAAATCAAAGTGTTAACACATACCGATTTACCAGAACCTGTAGAGCCGGCCACTAACAAATGTGGCATTTTAGCTAAGTCAGTAATAATAGCCTCACCAGCAATATCTTTACCAAGGCCTACTGGAATGCCCCCACGGGCTTTTTGGAATTTCTCCGCTTCTAATACATCCCGTAAATGAACGGCTGTTACGTTTTTATTAGGCACTTCAATCCCCACAGCAGACTTGCCTGGAATTGGTGCTTCAATACGAATATCTATAGCAGCTAGTGCCATTTTTAAATCATCAGATAAATTTAAAATTCGGCTTACTTTTGTACCTGGCGCTGGTTCTAACTCATAGCGCGTAACAGTCGGTCCTTGTGTCGCATTCACAACATGAGCTGTAACACCAAAACTTTTCAAAGTTTCTTCTAACACGGATACATTATGAGTAACCTCTTGCCCTGTTACAAGATTAACGGTGCCTTTAGAAAGCATGGATAAAGAAGGAAAACGATACGGTACTTCAATACGCCGTGGTTTAGGCGCCCCATCTACAGTCACCGCCACTGCAGCTGTATCTGCTTCAGTCCCTTCCATCGTTGGCACTGGCTGTAATTTAACTGAACTAGTCACCGCAGCTACTTCTGAAGATTTTTCAACCACCTCAGACGTTGCGCTATCTAATTCACTACTCCCCAATACCTCTGTTTTAAATTCTGGGTTGGATTCTGATTTGAATTCTGATTCAGTTTCTGGCTCAAGTTCTCGCTCAGATTCGGGTTCTGCTTCGTCAGCTACCATTACAGGTTTAGGAGCTTCTGTTTCAAACGAACGAGCTGTCCGGCCCTGTAAAAATGGTGGCACTTCTAATTCGTCTTCGTCCTCATCCTCTATATGCTCATACTTTTCTTCGTTAGGTACTAACACTTCTTTAATTTGCTGTGAATCCACGGAGGATTCAATAGATTGGCTTTCTTCCTCTGGCTCAGCTTCTAGCAAAGCTTTTGCTTCCGCTTTAGCGTCTGCCGATACTTGCGCTGCATTAGCAATTACCTCTGCAGCGGCGCTCTTAGTAAATCGATCATCTTTTTCCTGATTATAGGCACGCCGTCTTTTTGCTTGTTGCTCTTTCCATTCCGTATAACGTTCTTTCGCTTGATGCACTGTTTCTTCAGTAATATTACGGGCAAACTCCAAGCCTACATCGGTTTTTTCTTTCGCCTTATGTAAACCTGTTCGCAAGGAAATTTGATAAATTAACAATAACAGGCCCAAAATAACTACAACAGCTACTACAATAGCCCCTACATTGCCTAGTAAAGTACGTAGTAACACCGCAATAAGTCCACCAACTACGCCTCCTTGGGTGGCAATTTTGGTCGTTAACAACTCCTGCCCTGGATCTGCGGATAATAAAGTAATAACAGTAATGCCAAATATATAAACTAAGGATAATAAAATCCCCCGTTTAGTAAACGAAAAACCTTCATCAGCGTATAGAATACGCCATCCTACATAGCCCACATAAAGACATGGGATAACGCCACCAAAACCAAAGCCATATTTAAAAATACCAGCTACTACATCAACGACGGATCCTGACGTAATATTGAACATCCCTAAAAATGCTACAAAAGCAAAGAGCATAATAAAAAGCCCTCTTACTTCTTTACGAATTTTAAGCCCTTTATTTACGGCTTCTTTATTTGTTGTGCGTGAAGCACTGGTAGCTTTACGCTTCGTAGTTTTACGTGGCGTAGCCTTCGCCCGCTCCTTTTGTTCTGCCATAATCTATGTGTACACCTCAACCTTGTAATCAAATGTTAAAACTATATACCTTAGCATTTTATTATATCACACTTTGACTACTTTTTAGAAGTTTTACCGCTTGTACGTTCGCTCCAATGAGTCAATAATTCTTTTTCACGGCCTCGCTCAATTCCTTGGTAGTATATACGATCTTTTAGCGCAGTTGGCAAATACTGTTGCTGCACATATCCATTAGGATAATCATGAGCATATTTATATGTCACACCATGCCCTAATTTACCAGCACCACTATAATGAGCATCTCGTAAATGGGCTGGCACTTCCCCATGCTCATAATGACGTACATCATTATGAGCCGCCGCAATCGCCATATATGCACTATTACTTTTAGGCGCTAAAGCTACATACAATACAGCTTCCGACAAAATAATCTGTGCTTCTGGAAAGCCTACCAAATGGGCCGCTTGAGCCGCTGCATTCGCTACGACTAATGCTTGAGGATCAGCCAACCCTACATCTTCGGCGGCACAAATTACAATACGCCGTGCTATAAAATTGGGATCTTCGCCTGCTTCAATCATGCGTGCCAAATAATACACGGCAGCCTGCGGATCAGAGCCACGCATGCTTTTAATAAAGGCAGAAATCGTATCATAGTGATTATCCCCTTTTTTATCATAGCTATAAATACGACGACCTACTACACCTTCTAAAATGTCTAAAGTTATTTCGCCACCAGGCTCAATCATAGCACTAGCTTGTTCTAATATATTTAATGCCATACGAGCATCACCATTTACAAAGAGCCCCACTTCTCGAAGCACGTCTGGCGTAGCGGTATATTGTTGCTTGCCTAAGCCTTTTTCCTCATCAGTTAAGGCTCGCTCTAGCACCTTAACAATTGCTTCAGGCGTTAAGCTTTCCAAAGTAATCAAACGCAATCTAGATAGCAAAGGGCGATTTACTTCAAAAAAAGGATTCTCCGTAGTAGCACCGATTAAAATAATCGTGCCATCCTCTACACAAGGTAGTAACACATCTTGTTGACTTTTGTTAAAACGATGAATTTCATCTAAAAATAAAATTGTCCGTTGCTGTAGGTTCTGAATTGTCTTACGCGCCTTGTCAATAATCGTTCTAAGCTCACCAATCCCTGCATTAGTAGCATTGAGAACAACAAATTGACTATGAGTCATGGCAGCAATAATGCCAGCCAAGGTTGTTTTGCCCGTGCCAGAAGGCCCATAAAATAGCAAAGATGGAATTGTATCCTTTTCAATCATGGCCCGTAAAAAACTGCCCTTGCCTACGGCCTTTTCTTGACCATAGAAATGATCTAATGAGGTTGGTCTGAGACGGACCGCCAACGGTTCAAAGCGCTTAGGTTCATATTCAGCAAACAAACTATCCATAACTAAACACTCCTTATATGATGCAAAATATATTTTAATGTAGTATTTCAATAATATTTCAATAGCATTTCAATTCTATTATACTCTAAATTTGGATAAAAAAATAAACCGCCCTAAGGCGGCTAAAAAGAGCCCCACCATGCCGTATATGTACCGTGTTTTGATCCTGCGATAGCAGGTGGGTGCCCTCCTCGTAATCTTACTGTCCTTTGCAGGCGTAGCGCCACTACAAGAGTCCAGGCTCCCAATGTAATAGTGTTGGCTCAAAACTGCGATACCACACGCACACAGCAGGGGTGTTTCTTTACTATTATATTAACAAAATCAGCCGTTTATTTCAAGGTCTTGAAACAAACGACTGATATTTATTTAGCATATATCAAAGGACAGTAGACCTAAAAGTACTAGCTCATTTCATCCATTAAAGCCTGTAAATCACTAAGTTTTACTACCAATGAAAATTATACTAATTTTTCTTTTTCTGTATTTGTTTTAATATGAAGCTCACGAAGTTGTTTTGGTGCAACCGTGGATGGAGCCTGACTCATAAGGTCAGCCGCACTCTGCGTTTTAGGGAACGCAATTACGTCACGAATTGATTGACGTTTAGCCATAAGCATTACCAAACGGTCAAGACCAAAAGCGCAACCGCCATGTGGAGGTGCCCCAAATTGGAAAGCATCCAACATGAAGCCGAATTTGCTACGGCTTTCTTCTTCAGTAAGGCCAATCGCTTTAAATACTTTTGCTTGTACATCGGATTGGTAAATACGAAGACTACCGCCACCAATTTCAACGCCATTTAATACCATATCATAAGCAATCGCTTTAACAGATGCTGGATCAGTTTCTAATTTATCCATATCTTGTTCGCGTGGCGATGTGAATGGATGGTGCATAGCTACATAGCGTTTTTCTTCTTCATCATATTCAAACATTGGGAAATCAGTTACCCACGTGAATGCTAATTGATCTTCATCAATAAGGTTCATACGACGACCCATTTCAAGGCGAAGCTCCCCTAATGCTTTAGCTACTACTGCTGGTTTATCAGCAATCATAAGCACTAAATCACCAGGCTTAGCTTGCATTTTTTCACCAATAGCACGAATAGTATCTTCCCCTAAGAACTTCATAATCTGGGATTTAATAGTGCCATCTTCATTGAAGCAAGCCCAAGCAAGACCTTTAGCACCATATTGGTTTACATAGGTCACTAAATCATCTAACTCACGACGAGGAATGCCAGCATCACCAGGTACTACAATACCTTTAACAACACCACCATTATCGATAACAGAACGGAATACTTTGAATTCAGTAGTCCGTACTAAATCAGTTACATCAGTGAATTCCATGCCAAAACGTAAATCTGGCTTATCAGAGCCATATTTGTCCATGGCTTCGTCCCAAGTAATGCGAGGCATTGGCACTGGCACATCAATATCCATAGCTACTTTAAATACATGTTGAATTAAACCTTCTAAGGTAGCTAAAATCTGTTCTTGATCAATGAAGCTCATTTCTAAGTCGAGCTGAGTAAATTCAGGCTGACGGTCTGCACGTAAATCTTCATCACGGAAACAACGAGCAATTTGGAAATATTTTTCATAACCAGCTACCATCAAGATTTGCTTAAAAATCTGTGGAGACTGTGGCAAGGCATAGAAAGTACCTGCATTTACACGGGAAGGTACTAAATAGTCACGAGCCCCTTCTGGTGTACTCTTAGTAAGCATTGGTGTTTCAATTTCAAGAAAATCACGAGAATCAAGGAAATCACGCATTGCTTTTGTTACACGGTGACGCAAAATTAAATTGCGTTGCATTTCTGGACGACGAAGATCCAAATAGCGATATTTTAAGCGAATATTTTCATCTACATCAATGTTGTCTTGAATATAGAATGGTGGTGTTTTCGATGCATTTAATACGCGAAGTTCTTCGCAATACATTTCATAACGACCAGTTGCTAAATTTGGATTGATAGCTTCTGCATCACGCTCAGTAATTTTACCACGTACGCAAAGTACATATTCACTACGTACATCCTCTGCTTTGTGGAATGATTCTAAATTATGATCTGGAGACGCTACGATCTGAACTACGCCAGAGCGGTCACGCAAATCAATAAAGATTAACCCACCATGGTCACGACGGCGTTCTACCCAACCGCAAAGAACAACCTCCTTGCCTACTTGTTCTTCGCTGATAGTACCGCAACCATGGGTACGGTGCAATCCCTTCATTGTTTCCATTATTGTCATCCTTTCACTAGTGAAGTTACTCGTGCCACTACATCTGATAACGACACGGTTTCTTGCTCGCTGCTTTCCATATCACGGATAATGGCTTCACCACGAGCTAATTCATCATCACCCACTATAATAACATATTTTGCATTAATTTTGTTAGCATGTTTTAACTGACTTTTCATGCTTTTTCCTTCGCCATCCATAGCCGCCGTAATATAGGCTTGATGTAAGGCATTTACCATTTTAAACCCTTCTACTTGAGCCGCTTCACCTAAAGCCACTACAAATACAGATGGATCCACTGTTTCCGCTGGCAATAAACCTTGCTTTTCAAGGGCTAATAGTAAACGTTCAATGCCCATGGCAAACCCTACTGCTGGCGTATGTGGCCCATCTAATTCTTCTACTAAGCCATCATAACGGCCACCACCAGCTACAGCACTTTGAGATCCTAATGGAGCGTACTGCACTTCAAATGCTGTTTTAGTATAGTAATCTAAACCACGTACTAAGCGAGGATTTACTACATAATTTACCTCAGCGGCAGTCAAGAATTTCTGTAATTGTGTGAAATGATCAGCACACTCATCGCAAAGATTTTCATGGATTTCAGGAGCCCCTACGGATAAGGCTTTACAAGTTTCTTCCTTGCAATCTAAAATGCGCAATGGATTTTTATATAAGCGAGATTGACAATCTTCACATAATTCTTCTTTCTTTGGTTCAAAGAAAGCAATTAATTTGTCACGATAGGCTGGACGGCAATTCGGACAACCTACAGAGTTTACTTGTACACTTAAATCTTGTAAGCCAAAATCTTTAAATAGTTGTAACACCATTAAAATAACTTCAGCATCTGTTGATGGTGCTTGCGTACCCAACACTTCCACCCCAAATTGATGGAATTGACGATAACGACCAGCTTGTGGTTTATCGTGGCGGAACATAGGTCCAATATAGAACCATTTTGTTAGATTCTCTTGACCATATACTTTATTTTCTAAATAAGCACGTACAGCTGATGCTGTATTTTCTGGACGCAAGGTATAGGTCTGTTCTTTTTTATCCCCTGTAGGGAAGGAATACATTTCCTTTTGTACTACGTCAGTGGTTTCACCAATGCCTCGTAAAAAGAGACCAGTTTCTTCGAAAATCGGTGTACGCACTTCATCAAAGCCATAGGCTTTACAAATGCGACGAATTCGATCTTCCACATAGCGCCAATTACCAATCACATTAGGCAATAAATCCTGTGTGCCTCTTGGCTTTTGAATTCCCATGATTATCCCTCCCAAAATTGTTTACATAATTGACTTCGCTTGTCTAGTAAAGTAGATAATGTATCAATATATACAGATACATCTTTTGGCATATGCTGTTGTAATTGTCGATATTCAGGGGCTCGCATCCATTTAGAGGAGCTCCCAGGTCCTACTGACAATATACTCTGCCGTTCTTCCATAATCCGTATATTATATTCACAGACTTTTCCAGGTAAGGTATAGCCAATATTTTCAGTTTGACTCGTCATATATTGTTGACGATATACATAATACGGTACATAACCAGCGGCTTCTAAGCGTTCTTTACAATATGCCACCATAGCTTGTACGGCCTTTTCCTCAGGCATAGCTTCACGCCCTACCCCTTCATACAAAGGACTGCCCCGCTTTAACGCCAATGTATGAATTGTAACATTTTCAGGCATGACCTGACAAACATAATCCATATTTTCTATCATATGCGTTTCGTTTTGATACGGTAAGCCCGCAATAAAGTCCATATTCACCTGAAAGGATGTATGTTTACGAACATAGTCATACAATTCTTTAATCGCTTGCGCTGTATGTCCACGGCCAATAGCTTTTAAAATAGAGTCTTGCATACTTTGTGGATTAATGCTAATGCGATTAACACCCCATCGCGCCATAGTTTGTAATTTATAAGGCGTTACTGAATCAGGACGTCCTGCTTCTACGGTAAATTCTAAGTCCGCCCCCGATTGCCCATACTCTCGTAATTTAGCTAATGCCGCAACGACAGTTTCAAAATCAGCTTCATTTAAACTAGTGGGCGTACCGCCCCCTAAATAAATCGTTCCTAACTGTAAGTCATAGTCCTGTAGTACCGTTTGCAAATGTTCACTATCGGTTGCAAAGGCCTCTACAAATTGTGACACTCGTTTATAATCTTGAATCAGACCATAAGGAAATGAACAATACGTACAATGAGTCTGGCAAAACGGAATACCACCATATACACTAATTAATCGATCCGCCCTGTCCGTTGGTGCCACATAAGGTCGTTGCAAGGTAGCCACTTGTTCTAATAAGGCAATCTTTGCTTCCGTCACCTCATATTGCTTACGCAAGCGATTTACGGCAGCTTCCGCGCTTCCCAATTGATCCCAAAGCTTATGAAATAACTTAGTCGGTCTAACGCCCACTAAAGTACCCCAATCACCTAAAGGTGCTAAGCCTTGATGAGTCCGTAATAGACGCAATAACTGACCACCAATTTGTAGGCGTCCTTCATTTGTATGAGAGCCACTAAAGGTCGTTTGTAACTCGCCATCATAATAAACAGCTAAGGTATACTGATTGGCCGTTTCATCGCCTTTTAAAATCCAAGCAGGCCCTTCTTTACAAGTAGTTAAGCCCGCTGCCCCACAATAATGGGCGACTACACTACCTAACGGTAAAGGGCCACTATAGGTATAGGTTAACTTATTCACCTTTTTGAGCAGCCTCAGCTTCCTCTTCTGCTTTCATTTTTTCTTGGCAATCACCACAGTACCCATACACTTTCAACTGATGGTCAATGGTTTTAAAGTTAAGCTTTTTAGCAATAATCGATTCTAATGTTTCTAACATATCATCTTCAAATTCTTTAACGCAACCACATTTTACACAAATCAAATGATGGTGGAAATGAGCAAATTCTTCATCATTTAATTCATAACGATTACGGCCATCGCCAAAATCTAAGCGTTTTAATAAATCAAGCTCGGTAAATAAATCTAAGGTGCGATAAATAGTAGCTAAGCCAATATCAGGCGCTACAGCCTTTACCAACACATACACATCTTCAGCACAGAGATGCTTTTCTTCCGCATCAATAAAAGCTTGAAGAATTGTTTGACGCTGGGTTGTCAATTTATACTTTTTGTCTTTGATACGTTCTTTTAATTTTTCTAATGTCGTGTTCATACAGTCCCATCCTTTTTGTAAAACGAATTAAAATACCAAAGCTTTGTTAGCACAATTTGTAGCATTGCTGTAAGTGGCACAGCCGTCATCATACCGATGATGCCATAAAAATAACCACCTACAAAAATGACGGTTAATATAACTAACGGATGTAATTTGATAACATGGCCCATAATTTTAGGCATGACAATCTGTCCGTCAATTAACTGAATAATTGCATAGGTAATCACCACTTTAACAACTAAAGCAGGTCCTACCAAAGATGCCAATACAATAGCTGGCACTGCACTCACAATCGGCCCAATAATGGGAATCCATTCTGCTATAGCAGCTAATAGTGCGAGCACCAAGGGATATGGCAAATCATAAATATAAGTAACAATTAAAGTAATACAAAACATATTAGTTGCTAATACAAGCTGACCTCGTAAATAGCCACCCATAGTGCGGTGAATCTGGTTAACTACATCTAATAAATATCGATTATGGGGCGGTGCAAAAATAGATAATACCTTGTTTTTTAAACGGCGCCCATCCTTTAATAAATAAAATGTCATAATCGGTACCAATAAGAATTCCAACATAGTGGTCGCAATAGAAAAAATTGCAAATATACCACGTTGAGCTAATTCCACACCATAAGCGCTGATACGAGCTAATGTATTCATTACGATAGCATCAACTTGTGGTGGCAAAGTCACCCACTGGACGGAGGTTAGATTTTGCCATAATACAATCAATTGCGATATTAAATATGGTAAGTTATTCAATAAACGAGTAAATTCTACAATAAACGGTAGAATAATAAATTGAATAACCAATGCTGTAATTAATACCACCAATAGAAAGGCTGGTAAAATAGCAAGCCATCGTGGAAACCAGGTATAACCTAAACGATGACGCATATAATCTTGAATACCATTCACAATCGGCAATAATAGTAAGGCAAAAATAAACGATACAATTAAGGGCCAAAGCACAGGAATGATGGCCCATAAAAATATGGCCGCCAGTACAATCAACACCACGCGTAACCAATACTGGGTTGATTTTTTAAACATACCCTTCACCGCCTAACGAACAAACGGATTGTAGGTCTTTTCATGACCTATAGTCGTTTCAGGCCCATGACCTGGATATACTACAGTTTCATCAGGCAAGGCATAGAGCTTAATTTTAATCGCCTCAATCAAATCATCATAACTACTACGTGGGAAGTCAGTACGACCAATGGACTCCTGAAACAAAGTATCACCTGCTAATAAAAGCCCTTCGCCATAATAGCATACCCCACCTGGGGTGTGGCCTGGCGTTTCAATAACGGTAAACTTATGGTCGCCTAAGAAAATAACATCATCTTCCTTAACTAACTTAATATCCCCGTGAACCTGTACATTAAGGCCCATAGCACTGCTCAAATTCAAATCACTATTAGTAAGGAAATCTTCGTCTCCCTTATGAATATAAACAGGTGCCTGAAACGCATCAACTACAGCTTGTACTCCACCAATATGATCACCATGACCATGGGTAAGTAGTACTGCTTCAGGAATTAAGCCTTTTTCATTAAGCACAGCTACTAATTGTTCCCCATCACCACCAGGATCGGCAACAAAACAATGATGATTAGTTTCATCTTCTAAAATATAGCAATTTGTCCCTAGAGGCCCTAAAGGCATCCGATATAATTTCATGGGCATCACTCTCCAAAATCTCTAAGAAATACCATTACAGGCTTTCTTACCTATTCATATAAAAATATTTTAAAACTGTTTTTGACTATCTAATAAAATGGTAACAGGCCCATCATTCACTAAGGACACCATCATATGTGTCTGAAATTGACCGGTTCCCACAGTTACCCCCAAATCTCTACAGCAGTTGATAAAGACTTCATATAAAGCCTCCGCTTGATCAGGCGGCGCGGCTTGATCAAAACCAGGTCGACGCCCTTTGCGAACATCACCATACAAAGTAAATTGTGATACAGCTAATAATTGGCCCCCCACATCTAATAGGGATAAATTCATCTTATCCGCCTCATCTTCAAAAATGCGAAGCTTAACAATCTTTTCAGCCAAATATTTAGCATCTGCTTCTGTATCGCCCTTGCCAACCCCTAATAAGACGAGCACACCCATCGATATAGCGCCTACTTCTCTATTAGCTACAGTAACCGCAGCCTCACTAACTCGTTGTACGACTGCTCTCATTAGCTACCTCCATTGGCACGTTGCACCGAATATACATCACGAATACGACGAATCTTTGTCATAACAAAATCCAATTCTGAAACGTCACGAATTTCAATAACTAAGCTAATATTCGCATTCTTCGTATCATCTACTTTAGCATTGATATTTACAATGTTGATTTTCATCTCCGACAAGCAGGCCATAATTTCCATAAGCATGCCCCCACGGTCATAAGCCGTAATTTCAATAGCTACATGGAAAGTTTCTCGAGTACCTACGTCCCAAGCCACTTCAATCATGCGGTCCACATCTTCTGGGGTATGACCAATATTCGGACAATCCGCTCGATGCACGGACACACCACGACCACGAGTAATATAACCTACCACTTCATCGCCTGGTACAGGATTACAACAACGTGCCATACGCACCATAACATCTGGTTCACCATTGACGAGAATACCCGTACTACTCTTACGGCGCACTGGTTCATGAGTTCGCAGCTTTTCTAACAAAGCCATCGTATCACGACGATTATCTTCTTTGGCTAATTCTCGTTTATATAAATCAACAAAACGTAGCAATACAGAATTAACAGGAATTCCGCCATAACCAACGGCCGACAATAGTTCAGTATCGCTCCCAGCATTTAAAGCTTTCGCAATTTGATCGAGACGACCTGGCTTATTTAATTCTTTCCAATCGTAATTTAACCGGCGTGCTTCTTTTTCGAGTAACTCACGACCTTTAATGACGTTTTCTTCTTTATTTTCTTTCTTAAACCAATTGCGAATCTTACTCTTACTTTCCGTAGAGCCTACAATGTTAAGCCAGTCTAAACTAGGTTTACCATTTTTAGAAGTAATAATATCAACAATATCGCCATTTTGTAAGGTGTAATCTAATGAAACAATTTTGCCATTTACTTTTGCCCCTACACAGCGATGGCCCACATCTGTATGAATACGATACGCAAAGTCTAACGGCACAGCCCCTTTTGGCAATTTTAAAACATCACCACGAGGGGTAAAGACGAAAACTTCGCCTGAAAATACATCTAATTTTAAGGCATTTACTAATTCCTTTGGATTACTAGCATCTTGCCATTCTAGCACTTGCCGTAACCAACCAACCTTCTGGTCAAAGTCCTTATCGCCATTCTTGGCACCTTCTTTATAGCGCCAATGAGCGGCTACCCCGTATTCTGAAACGCGGTGCATATCCCAAGTACGAATCTGTATTTCTACAGAATGGCCCATCGTACCAATAATGGTAGTATGCAACGATTGATACATATTAGACTTAGGCATGGCAATATAATCTTTGAAACGATAGGGCAATGGTTTCCATAAATTATGAACAATCCCTAATACAGCATAACAATCAGGAATAGTATCAACGATAACCCGAACAGCATACAAATCATAGATTTGTGATAAATCGCGATTATCTTTTTTCATCTTTTTATAAATACTATAAAAATGCTTTGGTCGCCCTTTTACATCCGCTTTAATATTCGCGTCACCTAAGGATTTTTTAAGTTGCTCCATCGTATCATTAACGATTTCTTCCCGCACATGACGCTTTTCTTGCATCTGTTCCACTAAATCATAGTATTTATCAGGTTCTAAATAGCGGAAGGATAAATCCTCTAGTTCCCATTTAATATTAAAAATACCTAAACGATGTGCTAAGGGTGCAAAAATCTCTAACGTTTCTTGAGCAATTCGTTTTTGCTTGTCACTACGCATATGCTTTAAGGTACGCATATTATGCAGTCTATCGCCCAATTTAATAACCACTACACGCACATCTTTAGCCATAGCTAAAATCATCTTGCGATAATTTTCTAGCTGTTGATCTTCCTTTGTATGGTACTGAAATTGATTTAATTTAGTAACTCCATCTACTAAAAAAGCTACATCCTTGCCAAAGGCTTCTTCGATTTGTTCTAACGTAACCTCTGTATCTTCTACTACATCATGAAGCAAAGCTGCAATCACGGTCGTCGCATCAATTTGTAAATTAGCTAAAATCGTAGCGACTGCTAGAGGATGCAAAATATACGGCTCGCCAGACGCTCGTTTTTGCGGCGCATGCGCCTTATCAGCCAGCTCAAAAGCCTGCATAATTTGGTCACATTCAGCCTCATCTAAATAAACCCTAACAATCTCCATAAGGTGGGCTAATTCAACTTCTTTATTAAACGTTGGCATGTCCACCAGCGCTTTGCCTTCTTCATTTTCAATCATATTCCCACCTCCTTAAGCACTATATTTTAAGAACGTCAGGGAAGTAATAAGTTCTAGTTTTTCCTTTACATGACACCAACGATATAATGCCATGCCTTCCTCTGTCGTTTCTTCTTGCAAAATTCCTAATTCTTTAAATACATCTAACGCTAACATCGCCTCTTTTTCAGTTTGATTCTGTGGATGGCGATGCAACACTTCTGATTCCACTATATAACGGGGTGCTGTAGCACTGCGGAAAACACTGCGCACAATAACATACATTTCACGCAACCCTTCTGCCGTTAAATGAGCTCGTTGTTCCCCTAAAAGAGCTAAATCTTGCACCATTAATTGTGGTGAAATACGACCTTGCCATTCATTCTTTTGTAAAGCAAAAGCCACTTTTATCTTTTCATCAGGAAAAACTTCTCTATGATAATCAGCCCCATGCCAGATAATCGCATCTAAAGGGCCTACTTGAGATTGCAAAATAATCTTACAATGATTCTTCTGTTGACCTAATAAAAATACATCTTGTACCGCTATAGGATTAATAGAAAATACAGGTGTACTATTACCCATACCATACGGTTCAAGGGTTTCAATTTGATCCACCAATTCCACTGTTACTTCTGCAGGGTCTAAAGGCGTATCAATATCGATAATCGGCACATAATCTTCATTCGTTAAATTCGCTTCACAATAGGCGGACAACCGCTGCCGTAAAGCAGGAATATTTTCAGCCGCAATACTAAAGCCGGCCGCTTGTTTATGACCACCAAATTGTAATAATAAATCTTCTGCTGATTTCAAGGCTTCATAAATATTACAATTGTCAATACTACGACACGAACCCTTACCTATGCCATCATGAATACTAATTACCAAGGTAGGGCGATAAAACTCCTCTACTAACCGAGAGGCTACAATTCCAATTACGCCAGGGTGCCACCCTTCACCAGCTACAACAATGACCTTATGAGCGTCCTCACCTTGATTAATTACATCAAGACGAGCTTCCTCATGAATGCCTCGCTCGATGAGTTGTCGCTCCTGATTAGTCGCTTGCAGCTCTTCCGCAATGCAATTAGCCGTAGTCTGGTCAGTGGTTACTAATAATTCAACGGCTCGCGTTGCATGCGTCACTCGACCAGCCGCATTTAATCGTGGTGCCAACGTAAAACCAATATGACCCGTGGTTAACTTGCGCCCCCCCAGACCTGCCACTTCAACTAAAGCAGCAATGCCTAAATTAGGCAACTCAGTCATTTTCTTAAGCCCTTCACGCACAATAATTCTATTCTCACCCACTAAAGGCACTACATCGGCAACCGTACCTAAGGCTACAATATCTAAATCATCCAAATAGGCTTCACCGGTGCGTTCGCGCCAAATAGCTTGGCACAATTTAAACGCAACCCCTACCCCTGATAAGTTTTTATCACCATAGGAACAGCCTGGTTGCTTATGGTTAATAACAGCCGCCGCTCTAGGTATCTCAGGCGGCGCCGTATGATGATCTGTAATAATCATCGTCAACCGATTACGAACGGCTTCAACAATATCGTAAGAGCTAATCCCACAGTCAACCGTAATCACAAGTTCTGTGCCTTGCTCGATAATATGCTCTAACGCTTCTGCATTTAAGCCATAGCCTTCACTTTGTCGCTCCGGTATATAATAACTTACATTCGCTCCACAACGTGTTAAAAAGCGATACATTAAAGATGTGGCCGTAATACCATCCACATCATAATCGCCGTATACAACAATCCGTTGTTGTTCATCAATTGCTTTTTGAATTAAGGGCACTGCTTCTGCCATGCCTTTTAAATCATATGGATTTAATAAATCATTAACTGTACCATATAAAAAATCTTGTCCAGCAGTGACTGTATCGATGCCCCGATTCACTAATAGCTTAGCCACTACAGGGTATACCCCTAAGTGACGAACTAACTCTCGTTCAACTTGTTCATCACCTGAAGCTAAGCGCCATCGTTTTGCTTTGCTCTGTCTCATATCTATCTCGTCTCACTCATATATTCAGGTATCGAATTTCAATCTCAATATTAAAAATTCTATGTTTAAAATAGTGTATTATCATTCTCAATATATTTTATTATACATCATTTACTAATTAAGTTAAACTCTTTTCTATTCTTTTTCTCAATAAGAAACATTCTTTAATGTAAAAAAAGAATGAGTGATTATCATTTTATAATCACTCATTCTAATCCATTACCTATGAAAAGAGCCTAACTTATTAGAAGCGGAAATCACGTTCTCCATGTTCCATTTGCTTAATATACTTAGCAGAGGCTTCTTTTACTTTTTCATTTTTAATTTTATGAATCTGTTCGGCAATAACAGCTTCACCTGTAGCGCGCGTTTCATCAGTAGCATAATCTAGTAAATATTCATTAAGCGTCATCAACGCATTTGGCTGACAGCAGTTATGAATCTGGCCACTCTTCGCCAAGGCCATAAAACGGTCACCCGTACGGCCTGCACGATAACAAGCCGTGCAGAAACTTGGTACATAGCCAAGTTCTAACAACCAATCTACAATTTCATCTAAACTACGACGATCACTCGTATCAAATTGGGCTGAATTATCTTCTGGTAATTCTTCTTCTTTATAGCCCCCAACGCTCGTACGAGAACCGCCACTGATTTGAGAAATACCAAGGGCTAAGCCACGTTCACGCATGCGTTGGCTTTCACGCGTAGACATAATCATGCCTGTATATGGTGTAGATACACGAATTAAAGCAACAATTTTTTCAAAAATATCATCTGGTACAGCATTGCTGAAATCATCTACATCAATATCATCAGCTGGGCAAATACGTGGCACACTGATTGTATGTGGCCCTACGCCAAATACAGCTTCCAAATGCTCTGCATGCATTAAAAGGCCAACAAAGTCATAACGATAATGTTCAAGCCCATATAATACACCAATCCCCACATCATCAATACCGCCTTTCATAGCACGGTCCATGGCTTCCGTATGGTACGCATAATTGCTCTTTGGCCCATGTGGATGAAGAGCTTCATAGTTTTCCTTATTATATGTTTCTTGGAATAATGTGTAAGTACCGATACCAGCTTCGTGAAGCTTCTTATAATCTTCCACTTCACAAGCGGCAATATTTACATTAACACGACGAATTTCACCATTTTTGTTCTTAATGCTGTAAATCGTCTTAATACATTCTAAAATGTATTCTAATGGATTATTAATTGGGTCTTCCCCAGACTCGATAACAATGCGTTTATGCCCCATAGCTTCTAACGCCAATACTTCTTCACGCACTTGTTCTTGTGTCAATTTCTTACGTGAAATGTTGCGATTTTTAGCATGATATGGGCAGTATACACAACCATTTACGCAATAGTTAGATAAATATAAAGGGGCAAATAGAACGATACGATCCCCATAAATTTTTTGTTTAATTTCTTTTGCCAGCGCAAATAGTTTTTCTTTATACTCAGGCAATGGACATTCCAATAAAACTGCCGCTTCACGATGATTTAGGCCATTGTAAGTCGCTGCCTTAGCCAAGATTTGATCTAACAATTCTCGGTTTTCCTTATTGGCCTCAGCATATGCTAAGGTATCTAAAATCTCTTCGTGATTAATAAACTCTTCCGCCTTGGAGGATTTTACATCATACATATTGATCTCCTTTACTCTACCATAGCGAAGCCCTGTGCGCTCGCCTTTCCCTAATATGAGCTACAGTAACTACCTACATTTCGATAGTCTATTCAGGTTTAGCATATTACCTATGCACTTTGCTTCTACTATATTGAATCTCTTGAATATGTATTAATTATACACCTTTTCTCCACTTTTGAAAACAGCAAGGCTACAAGATACTGCATTATTTTTACATATATAAACATAAGAATAAGTGTGGTCATACTGTTTTTACTTCCTACGAGACAAGCTCTAAAGGTCGTTGCAAACAGTATGACCACACTTCTCCCACTTATTTCATCAAGAAAAAATAATGCCCTTATCCACAGCCTTTCATTAAAAGTGGAGAAAGGGTGGCATAATTTGGGATTGAGATAAAAAAATCCCTATTAGCTGATATCTCAACTAATAGGGATTTTTAATTACTTACGCTTCTACTGGGTATACGCTAACTTTACGGTTATAACGACCAGCACGTTCGAAAGCAACTTTACCAGGAACTAATGCGAATAAAGTATCGTCTTTGCCAATACCTACATTAGTGCCAGGATGGAAATGAGTACCACGTTGACGAACGATGATGTTACCGCTTTTTACAACGGAACCATCATGGCATTTAACGCCAAGACGTTTGGATTCGCTATCGCGACCATTACGTGTACTGGATACACCTTTCTTATGTGCAAATAATTGCAAATCAAAAGTAAACATTCCGTTCACCTCCTATGTTTCACTCAGTGATACAAAATCACTATACTGTCTAGCAATTTCTTGAAGTCCAAGAACCATAGTAGCCAATATAGCCTGTCCGTTTTCAGTGATGTCCCCTTCTAAAGAAATGGTACATTCACCGGAACGATTGTTATATGTTCCTGCCTGTTGCGCAATATCTTGCAAACCTAAAATAGCCGTACAAGATAAAACGGATACAGCAGCACAAACAATATCATAGCCATGCTCATCGTACTCAGCATGTCCGCTAATATGACACTTAACAATTTGCTGTGCCTTATTGCGATTGATTTGAATCCGAATCATAGCTTATGCCTGAATGGATTCAATGCGAACTTTTGTAAATGGTTGACGATGACCTTGGCGACGACGATAGTTGGATTTTGCTTTATATTTGAAAACTAAAATCTTCTTCGCTTTACCATGTTCAAGTACTGTACCTGTTACTTTTGCACCGTCCACAAGTGGAGCGCCTACTTTAACATCACTGTCGTTAACTACAGTTAATACTTCGTCAAACGTTACAGTTTCTTCAGCAGCTGCTTCCAATTTTTCGATAGTAATTACATCGCCTTCAGCAACGCGATATTGTTTACCACCAGTTTTAATGATTGCGTACATTGTGACACCTCCTTGTTTTCGAACTCGCTGAATACGGTATTCTCTCATGCCTGATGGAATGAGGGACATTTACAAACCTCTCCATGCGGCTGCAATAGTTGGGCGTACCCAAACTACGACTAATTTATTTTACATGAAAAAACGCAGTAAGTCAACTACTTACTGCGAGTATTTAACAAGTTATATACGATATAGCCCCTTTTAGAGACTATTATTCATAGCCTAAATAATTTGTAAATGCTGTAATAAAATTTTCAAGCCAATAAGAACTAATACAACCCCACCTACAACTTCAGCCTTACCAGCAAAAATCTTTTTCAACTGTTGCCCTAAGTATACGCCAGCCAAGGATAAAATAAAAGCTACAATACCAATCAGCCCCGTAGCGGCCAATATATTAATATCAAAAAAAGCTAGCGTCAAACCAATCGCTAAAGCGTCAATACTCGTAGCTATGGCTAATACAAAGACTTCACGCCAAGTTAAGAGTTGGCAAATAATTAATTCATCTTCACCATATTCAACCTTTTTACTATTGCGTATCATATTAATCCCCAAATATGCTAAGAGTCCAAATATAATCCAATGATCGTAAGCATCGATTTTACTCGCCAATTGGGCCCCAATGAACCAACCTATAATGGGCATAAGCATTTGGAATACACCAAATAAAAAGGGCATTCCTATTTTTTTAACTATTTCCCGATCAGACATACAAGGGCCTTTAGCAACAGCTACTGCAAAAGCATCCATTGCTAAACTTATAGCAATTAAAGACAGTTCCCAAATCGACATACACGAACATCCTCTCTAATGGTAGGGCAGTTTTATTTATGGCAGTACCGACAAACGTCACTAAAAATACAATACGGCAATACTATAACGCAATAATACGATAATACTATAGCACTGTATTCGTTCAAAGCTTCTAGTAAAATTAATAACCTATATATTATATAAAAAAAAGAAAGACTTAGCAACTTAAGTCTTTCTAATTTTCACCTACCGCCAATAAGGAATAGGCTTCTCGATTCATAGACGCTTGCACCTCTAAGCGAATGGAACGCTTGCATTCAACTTCTAACTGCGTAAGTACAGCCTTTGTAAAATAGCGTCCTACTTCTTCATTCACTTCAATTAGCAAATCAGATTTTAAACGCCCACTTCGATATAATTCTCGTAAACGACGAATAATCTGCAAATACACCGTTTCAGCCGATAGTAATTGCCCTGTACCGCCACATTGTGAACAACCATCAAATAAAATAGACTGTAAACCTTGTCGCTCACGTTTGCGTGTTAATTCAACTAAACCTAGTGATGTAATGCCACACACTACTGTTTTAATAGGATCCTTGCGAACTAATTCAGTCAAATATGCTACTAACTCTTCACGCTGCGCTTTTTTTGGTAAATCAATAAAATCACAAACAATAATGCCACCAATATCACGCAGACGTAACTGACGGGCAATCATTTGAGCCGCTTCCCGATTCACTTCCAACGCAACCTCACTAGCCGTTCCCGAACGCCCCGTATAATGTCCAGAGTTTACATCAATAACCGTTAAAGCTTCCGTCGTATCAATTTTTAAAAAGCCACCTGATGGCAAATCAATACGTGAATTCAGTAACGTATCCAATTGACTTTCAATTTGCCACTCTTTAAATACAGGCTCTGCCCCTTCATGAAGTTTTAAATTCACTGTAGATAACATATTAGTAACTTGCAACAAATCACGTAAATGCTCATACGCCCCTACATCATCCACGATGATTTCGCCCACATCACGACTCAAATATTCACGAATTAAGCGAAACCAAAAGTCCGCATCACTATATAATTCAGTGCCACCTTTAGCTACTTTATAGCGATTTTGTAATTGAGTCCACGTACTCCACAAAAATTCCATATCCCCTTGCAAGGCGTCAGACGATGCTGTGGCTGCTGCCGTACGCAAAATAAAGCCACAGCCACGAGCTAAATATGGCGCTGCCAACTCTGCTAACTTAGCGCGAAGCTCATCATCAGTAATACGTTTTGAAATATGTAGCCCATCTGAATAAGGCAACAAAACCATGAATCGCCCTGCTAAACTAACATCAGCACTAACGCGTGCTCCTTTACCAAGCATTTCCTCTTTGACAACTTGCACTAACACAGTCTGTCCTACATGGAGTTTGCCCATGGATTTAGTCTGCTTCCCTTGTTTTAAATTTAAGTACGCATTCTGTTTAAGTCCAATGTCAACGAATGCAGCCGACATGCCAGGTAATACATTGCGCACTACCCCTTTGTAGATATGGTTAATCGTTTCTTCACGACTGGGTCTGTGAAACGCTGTATCGACGAGCTGATTAGCTTCATCTAACAAAACCATACGAATTTCTTCAGCCATAACATTGGCTACAATTCGTTTCATGACAAACTCCTTTCTTTATATACTTAGGACATCTATTAGTTTTACAACTTATATGCTTAGTGAACTAGGTCTACAACTTAGATGCTTAGTGAGCTAAATCTACAACTTATATGCTTAGTGATCTAAGTCTACAACTTATATGCTTAGTAATCTAGGCCTATAACTTAGATACTTAAAATTATAGGCCGATACCTTAGTAACTTAAGGTTACGATAACTATACAGTTACCTCTAAAGGCGAAATTAATTGTCCGTCTCGTTCAACCATAATAGTCTGCCGATGAATGGAATAACCATCCGTAACTGGCCAACCATATTTTTCACGCCCCAATTGCCACACATCCCCTGGTTTCATAGTACCTTCAGGATAAATGCCAATCCCCATTGTTAAAATAACACGGTCTCCTTCAACACGAGCGGTTATTGGCTCTTTTACAAAATGTTTTACATCAATTGTCCGTGTCTTTTTAGGAGTTACCTTTTCATAAGCAATTTCAGTAGCTTCATTAAACGGTTGTAATAAACTAGCCCAATCAGCTTCAGCTGTTACCGGCCCAGATACTTCATATACCGCATAATTACAAATAGCCATTAGTTTTTTTACTCTATCTGGCATTTCACGACCATCAAGGACTTGCAAACCTGGTGGCGCCACCTGATTTAAGCGTTCCTTAACGTCAGCTACAGTCAAATCCTCAATGATATCCATATCTAAGTATTCAACATCTGCTGTGATTCCAAGCGCTAAAGCTGATGAAAAACTGATTTTCATATGAGGGTTAAACCCTTCCGAGTAAGCCATTTTAATAGCCGCACGTCGAATCATACGTTCCACAGCTTGCGCATAATCTAAATGCGATAAAAATCGCATATCTTCGCCCTTACTTAAGGCCAAACGTAACTTTTTCAACGCGTCCACCCTCCTGATAATCAACAATTGCCGTATTTAACTCCGGACATACATTACAGCCATTGCATGGTAAACGACGGCAATCTCGAGTTAAAGAAGCTTCCACAGCACGGTCCCATTCCAATTTAAGATATTTCTTAGATACCGTATCATCTAGATGATCCCAAGGTAATGGCTCATCAAAGTCACGGTCACGGCGGGCATAATAATCAGGATCGATACCTGTATTTTTGAAGGCTTCCATCCATTTATCAATAGAGAAAAACTCTGTCCAGCCATCAAATTTACAACCTAATTTCCACGCTTCGATTAAGGTTTTACTCAAACGACGATCACCACGAGCAAAAACAGCTTCCATATAGCCAGTTGCCCCATCATGATAATGATAGGAAATATTGCGGTTATTAATCAAAGTCTTTAAATATTGCTGTTTGCGATGAATTTCTTCCACCGATTGCTGACCATACCATTGATATGGGGAATGACTTTTTGGTACAAAGAAAGACACACTCACAGTTACTTTACCATTGCGTTTACCAGTAATTTCACGATGTAAATCCAATACTTTATACGCCAAATCAGCAATACCTGCCACATCTTCGTCCTTTTCAGTCGGCAAGCCCATCATGAAATACAATTTAACCGTATTCCACCCTGATTTAAACGCATTTGTACAAGCCGCTATCAAGTCCTCTTCACTAACCCCTTTATTAATCACGTCACGCATACGCTGTGAACCTGCTTCTGGGGCAAAGGTCAAACCACTTTTACGCACTTGTTGTACCTTCTTAGCAATATCAATGGAAAAGGCATCTATGCGCAATGACGGTAAACTTACACTTACTTGCTTATCTTTAAATTCTTCCATTAACATGTCTACTAATTCAGGTAATTTTGAATAGTCAGCGGAACTTAACGACATTAAGGAAATCTCATTATAGCCTGTATTGGCAATAATTTCTTTGGCTAATTGTACTAATTTTTCAGGTGAACGCTCACGAACAGGACGGTATAACATACCAGCCTGACAGAAACGACAGCCACGCGTACAGCCACGGAATAATTCCAAAACAGCTCGATCATGAACTACATCAATATATGGCACCACTGGTTTAGTCGGATAATGGCAATTATCCATATCTTCAATAATGCGTTTTTGTACCACTGCTGGCGCTTCTTCAGCTAATACTTTCATACCTTTGAAGTCGCCTTTAGCTGTATATTGTGGCTCATATAAGGATGGCACATAGTTGCCAGGAATTTGCGCCATTTTACGAAGTAGCCCTTCTTTACCGCCTGGGAAACCAGCCGCTTTTTCTTGACGATATAATTCCACCATTTCTACAATATGTTCTTCTGATTCGCCTAAGTTTACAATATCGACAAAATCAGCAATAGGTTCTACATTATAAGCACAAGGACCACCCGCCGTAATTAAAGGGAAAGATAAATCTCGATCCTTACTGTAGAACGGAATGCCACCTAAATCCAACATATTCAAGATATTGGTATAACTCATCTCATATTGCAATGTAAAGGCTAGAAAATCAAAATCCTTAACTGGTGTTTTCGTTTCTAAGGAAAACAAAGGAATTTCGCGCTTACGCATTTCTTCTTCCATGTCATGCCAAGGAGCACATACACGCTCAGCTGCCACATAAGGCAATTCATTAAGCAAGGAATATAAAATTTTAATTCCCAAGTGACTCATGGCCACTTCGTACACATCTGGAAAACCAAAGCACATAGTAACGTCCATGTCTTTGTGATCTTTCACAACACTATTCCATTCACCGCCAGTATAGCGGGCTGGTTTCTGCACATGCTGCAACCAGCTAGCATCTAATTGAACCATAGGACCTCCGATTCAAACTCTATTTTAACATCTAGAACATTCGATATATTTATGTTACAGATTTTTATTATACAATATAAATTTTAGGTTCGCCAAATATTTAGGTTAGAACATCAATTTCTTACGATGCATAGCAATATTTAATAGCAAACCAACACTAATCATATTTGTTGTAAGGGCACTAACACCATAACTAATGAAAGGTAATGGAATCCCTGTAACCGGCATAATCCCCGTAGTCATACCAATATTAACTAATACCTGAAACACTAGCATAGAGCCAATACCCGTAGCTAACAACATACCAAAGGTATCATTAGCACTCCGCGCTATAACAATACTCCGATAAATCAGAGTAAATAGTAAAATCAACACAATAACACAGCCTACAAAACCTAATTCTTCACCAATAACAGAGAAAATAAAGTCTGTATGATTTTCCGGCAAGAAGTTTAACTGACTTTGAGTTCCTTCAAATAGACCCTTCCCTAAAATCATACCAGAACCAATGGCAATTTTAGACTGAATAATGTGATACCCTGCGCCGAAAGGATCGATATTTGGATTTAAAAATACGAGAATACGTTGTTGCTGATATTCTTTTAAAACAAACCATCCTAAAGGCGCTAATATAACGGCTACGCCTACAATAATTTGCACTAATCGCATGCGTACGCCACCCACAAAGAGCATGCCACAAAGAATAGCCAAATATACCAAAGACGTTCCTAAGTCAGGCTGTTTAAATACAAGTAAAGCCGGAATACCAACAAATAATACAATGGGCACTAATGAACGAAATGTATTCAACTGATTGACACGACTTTCCATCATTTTAGCCATACTAATAATCATAAGTAGCTTTGTAAACTCTGAAGGCTGAATGGTAATCGGCCCAATTTGAATCCACCGCTGTGCCCCTAAGGCAGACGTACCAATAAACATAACGGCTAACAGCAATACGATAGTAATAAAATATAAAGGTCGCCCCCAAGAACGCAAACGACGATAATCAAACCACTGCATTAATACAACAACTACTGCATTAATAAAGAAAAATAAAATTTGCTTACTTACTAAATCTGTAAAATTTAAACCTTCGCGATTCACATGGGTAGCACTGCCAATAATGACTAAGCCTACACCAATGAGTAGCACTGTGCAAATGACGATAGTCCAATCCCATTCGCGCCAGATTTTATGCCACATAATTACCTCCTAGCGCAAACGCCCGCCACGAGTCCAAAAACTCGTAAAACGACGTTTTAAAAGAGAGCCAAAACTCATTTTCTTAGGCACCTCTTCTGTTTGTTCTTGCTCCACAACAGCACTCTCCACAGGCTGCGTATCTAAGTTTTTATCATCTATAACTTGAATATCTATAACTTGAGTATCTACCGCTGGTTCCTTAGCTGTATCAAGGTCATCATCCGCTGTTACATGAGAAATAGCTGCTATTGGCTCAACAACGGCTGTTTTATTATTAGTTTCGTCAGAAACAGACTCTGCCGTTGCCAGTAACTCGTTTTCTTTCTTTGTTACTTTCTCTGTACCTTTCTTGCTAGCTTCAGCAGTAGTGGTATCTACTACGTCAGATGTTAAGGATTGCCAATGAGCTAATACATCAGCCTCTTCCCAAGCTGTATCAGTCTCGATATACGCTACCAAAGGATCCATCATTACATCCATAGCTTCATCACATTCCTCATGAAGTACGCCTGCTTGAGACCATGCCAAAATATTAGCGCTATGTGGTAAGATTGTGGCTAAATTTTCAACCTGCAAGTTTTGTAACGCTTCATCCACTGACACAGCCGCATCACTACGCCCAACATTATTTAACACTAAGCCATAGTTAAATAGACGTTCTTCATGACATAATTGCATAACGCGCTGTACGGCTCGCAAAGATACCCACATTGGTTCCGCTACTAAAAGTAGTTGTTCAGCCACTCTAAAAATAGCTTCATTACCACGGCCAATGCCTGCTGGAGCGTCAATAATAACATAGTCATAGCCTTTAGCTATTCGCTTAATAAGCTTGCCATACCCTTTACGCCCCACATCTTCCCAGCGACGACTTTGAGTAGCTGGTAAAAAATCAAATCCATCTCGCAATGGCACAATCGCATTATCCTTATTACAATACTCTTTCCAAATATCAATAGCATCAAAGAAAATATCATTTTCCTTACCTAACACTAAGTCAAGATCACGCATGCCAAAATCCGCATCAGTAATAAGTACGCGGTGGCCACGACGATTTAAAGCGGCCCCAATATAAGCAGTCAGCGTAGTTTTACCTACACCGCCCTTACCTGACATAATGGCTATAATTTTTCCCATAGCTACTCCTTTCTCTTATGTTTCTAAAATGGGTTACGGCCCTTTAGGACCTGTAACAGTATCATCAATATTCGTAGTCGTATTGCCACTATTTACGACATTACCACTCGTATTTATAGCACTATTCTGGCTACCAGTGGTCGTACTACCCGCAGTCGCTCCATTCGTTGTCGTAGCATTTCCATTGGCCCCTTCTTTGCCCGTATTAATGTGGAAATATTCTGCTAAAATATCTTTTACAATCGGACCAGCTGAACCAGCACCGAAGCTCCCTTGTTCTACCAAAGCTACGACTACAATGCGAGGTTTATCATATGGCGCATACGCCACGAACCAACCATGATCTCGGCCTGTCGAGTTTTCCGCAGTCCCTGTTTTACCAGCGATTTCAATCGGCCAACCTTTAAATAAAGACCCCGCCGTACCACCTTCAGCCGTAACGTCACGTAAGCCATTGCGAATTAAATCCATGACTGTTTTTGAAACTTGTAACACCCCAATTTTCTTAGGGCCAAAAATTTCTGCTGGCGTACCATCACTATTATCAACACGACTCACCACATACGGTTGATAGCGAATGCCGCCATTAGCCACTTCTGACATTAATACAGCCATCTGAATAGGCGTTACCAATGTAAAGGACTGGCCAATAGCCGCATCAAAGGTTTCCCCTAAATACCAATCTTGATCAAATACTTTTCGTTTATATTCAGGACTTGCTAAGTTACCGCTAGACTCACCATATAATTTAATACCGGTTTTTTCACCTAGACCAAATAACTTAGCAAAGCGGTCTAATTCTTCAATGCCTACACGATTACCCATTTCATAGAAATACACATTATCTGATTTAGCTAAAGCTGTATTAAAGTCAAGCCAGCCTAAGGCTTCTCCTTCTGCATTGCGTTTATCAATCAACCAATGGCGACCACTGTCAAAGATCATCTCATCAGGCGTAACCTTTTTTAACTCTAAGGCAGCTGCCCCCGTAACAATTTTAAAAGGTGATCCAGGGGGATATTCGCCAGAAATTACCTTATTATCAAAGGGATGATTAGGATCTGTATTTAACTGATTCCATTGAGCCGATGTAATCCCTCTAGCAAACCAGTTGGGATTAAAACCTGGTGCACTCACCATAGCCAATACAGCGCCCGTATTAGGGTCCATAGCAACTACAGCAGCCCCGCGAGCTGGAATGCCTTGCGCTCGTAACGAATTTAATTGATCCGTAACTGCTTTTTCAGCTGCCTTTTGTAAGGCTAAGTCTATTGTTAAATGAATATCACGACCAGGAATTGTATCTTTACGACCCACTTCAGCTACAGGACGACCAGTGGCATCAACTTCAACTTGCTTGCCCCCATCGGTACCACGTAATACATCGTCATACATTTTTTCCAAACCAGAACGGCCCAAAATCGTACCAGGACCGACTGATGTTTCAGGATTTTCTGCCTTAATCTCATTTAATTCTTCTTCACTTACTTCCCCTACATAGCCAAAAAGTTGTGAAGCCAAAGAATCATAAGGATAATAGCGCAACGGTTCTACTTCAATAGACACACCAGGTAACTCATGACGATGTTCTTCAATCATGGTCACACGGTCCATCGTAATATCCGTAGCTAAACGAATTGGTTCGTAGCCCCCTTTATGAGTGGCAATCTTATTTTGAATGGTTTCTGGCTTAATATTTAGTATCGTAGCCAAACGCTGTAATTCCGCAGGGTCAATATCTTTGCCAGTTGGCACAATAGACACAGTATATGCCGGACGAGAGCCCGCTACAATTTGCCCATTTCGATCATACATAACCCCACGCGCCGCAGTAACGGAAACCATGCGCAAGCGATTCCCTTCTGCCTTCGTATGATAGTATTCACCATCCATAATCTGAAGATAAAACAAGCGAATTACTAAAATGACAAAAATTGCCATTACTATATATACTAAGGCATCAAAACGGCCTTTTTTATTCTTTTTATATAATGCTTCAAGCACGCCGATGCCTCCTCACTAATATTTTACACTGATGTACTACCAAATATATTCGTCCTTCTCTTCCATATACCAGAGAATTTCATGCACCATAATGCCTATTAAGCCATTAAGCCACCATACAGGCCAGATGTGATGCCAAATATATGTGCCTATCAAAATATCTTCACGCCCTAACCAGAGCATACCAATACGCACTAACATATCAACAACAGTAGCTACTGAAACCCAAGCAAAGGTCACATACCATTGTTCCTCATATACACTATGTGACCAGATACTGATAAAATAGGCCACCGCAATATACGGGAAAAAGTGAAGACCAAACGCATTGGATATTAATATATCATGCACTAAGCCCCCTACAATAGCCGCCATCAAACCAATACGGCGCCCTCTAAGTAAGGCCAAGACAATGACCCATACTAAAATTAAATTAGGTATCCACCCTTGTCTAAATAGGACAGGCAATACACTCGCTTGGATGAGAAACGTAAAAATCCCCATGAGTATATAAATCATAGTTCTCATTGTTTCGTCGCTCCTTTGACACCTTCTACTTGGTCACGCTGTGTTTGCGGTACCAATTTAGGCGTTAAACTAGGCTTATCTAGCTCACCTTCTCGAGAACGAAGAATAACAAAGACTTCTTCTACATTTCGTAAATCTGCCGACAATTGTACGACTGCATTCTTAACAAAACCTTCGGAGTCATTGTCAATTCGTGCTACATGACCTACTAAAAGACCTTTTGGATAAATGCCACCATAGCCTGAAGTAATCAAAGTATCGCCATTTAATACGTCGCCATCACGAGCTACATTAACCAATAACGGCTCATCAGGATTACTACCATTGCCTTTAACAATAGACGCTACTCGAGATTCAGGTCGTTGTACAATAACCCCAATAGCTGTACGAGGGTCAAGAACCGTCTGTACACGAGCAGAATGGGTATATACATCACTGATAAAACCCACAACCCCACCAGGAATGACTACCGCCATATTTGGCGTAAGACCATCTTCACTGCCTCGATCAATGGTAAAGGTATTCGTCCAAGTACCAACATCACGAGTTACTACGGCAGCTGCTACCATATCAAATTGGGGATGGCTATTTTGAAATGACAACAACTGACGAAGGCGCATATTTTCAGCCACTACTTCATCATAATTTGTCACTTTTTGCTGTAATTGTGCATTTTCTTCACGAATTGTATCCATTTCCTTCGTACCATTAATTGCTGTATCAATCACAGCAATGCCGGTGTGAATAGATCCTAAAAAACGTGAAGCGCCATAAGTAAATGGCGTTGTAATTCGTTCAAACGTCACGGTTACATAGGGAATGCTCGTCCGTTGTTTCCAAGCATACCCTAAGAGGGCTAAAAACAAACAGCAAAGCCCTACCATAACGATTAACCGTCGTTCTGATGAAAACATTAGGCCCTTCCTTTCCGATTTTTAGAGGCAATAATAAAGCGTTCCATACGAGCAAATTCTTTAGAGGCTTCGCCTAGCCCTACAGCTACAGCAAACCCTGGTTCTGCTGGCACTTGCACGGGAATGCCCAATTCTTCACTCAAGCGTTGCCCCAGCCCTTCCATAAGGGCTGTAGCACCAGTTAAAATCATACCTCGTTCCATAATATCTGCCGCCAATTCTGGAGGCGTTTGTTCCACTACAGACTTAATCTCATCTACAATACGTTGTAACGTTTCCTGCATCACTTGATATACTTCTGACTTGCGAATTATAATCCGCTTCATAAGACCATTAGCAATATCTCGTCCTAAAAAGGACAGCTCAGCCTCTTCCTGTGGTGGCAAGGCTGTACCTAACTCTAATTTAATTTCTTCTACCGTTTCCACAGCCACCATAACAGAAAAGGTATTTTTAATATATTGTAAAATACTTTCATTAAAATCACGACCACCAATACGGGCAGAATGAGCAATTACCTTACCACCCAAGGCCATAACGCCAATATCCGTCGTACCCCCACCAATATCAACAGCCATACTACCACAAGCCTCAAACACAGGCAAATGACAGCCCAAAGCAGCGGCCACAGGCGCTTCTAACAAATATGCTTCACGAGCTCCTGCTTGAATAATAGCATCCGTCATAGCCCGTTTTTCCACATCGGTAATACCACAGGGAACGGCCATAATAACGCGCGTCCGCCCTACAGTACGAGATGCTTTATTCATAAAATGACGCAACATAGTCAACATAACACGATAGTCAACGATGAAGCCATCTCGCAAAGGTCTCATTTCATCAAGCATATCAGGGGTGCGCAATAACAAGCGTTCTGCATCAGCCCCTACGGCTACAATACCTTCTTGCTTAGTATCGGTAGCCACTAAGGATGGCTCCGATAAAACGACACCACGCCCCTGTACATGGATATGCGTATTCACTGTGCCTATATCTATACCTAAGTCTCGTCCTAATGACGAAAATATACGAATCATCTGCTTAGTCTCCTTACTTAACTCATCTCTTAATTATACTATTGCCCGTAAGGATAAATCAACCGACGACCACGGAGTTCTTCCCTTATAATAGTTCTTTTTCACACAAGCTTGTATAGATGCCATCACCAATAATTATATGATCCAATACAGGAATTCCCATTACTAAACCGGCTTCAATAAATACTTTGGTAATCGCTACATCATCCGCACTAGGTGTTGCCTCTCCTGACGGATGATTGTGAATTAATATCAAACTTGCCGCATTAGCCTGCAAAGCTTGGCGAAACACCGTGCGCTGCTCCGCCAAACTCCCAGTTAAACCACCTATAGAAATGGTAGCAAGCGTAATTAACTTATTTTTACAATTCAAAAACGCCGCACACACATGCTCTTCTTTTTCGTAACGCAAGCGTTCCATTACATACATAGCTACCGCTTTAGGATTACTAAAATCTTCATACGTTTGTTTTACTTTTAATTGTCCTAAACGCCGTCCCAATTCAATAGCGGCACACACTGTAACGGCCTTATCACGACCTATGCCTTTAATCGTTTGAAGCCCTTCTACAGTAATTTCATTAAGGCCGTAAGCACCATGCTGAACTGTATTCAAAACCTCTTTGGCTAATTCAAGCACCGAAGTCCCCCGTCGTCCTGTACGCAATAAAATAGCCAATAATTCCTCTATACTTACATTATGAGGCCCCATTTTTAAAAACTTTTCTCTCGGTTGTTGCCAAGGTTGCCACTCCCGTACACAACCAGTTATTACGCCACTCACCGTATACCATCTCCCTAATAAACGATTTAATCCCTATGCCTATAATTCGTTTAACTTTCTAGCCACCACTTCAACAGGCAAGCCTACCACATTCGTATATGATCCTTCAATACTTTTTACCAAGTATGCCCCTTGACCTTGAATACCATACGCCCCCGCTTTATCAAGGGGTTCTCCAGTAGCAACATAAGCTGCAATCTCTGACTTGGTTAATTCAAAGAAATACACCTTCGTTCGCACATGAAAGATTGCTTGTGACACCAACTGCCCAACATGATCATACTTGCAAAGAGCAACGCCCGTAACCACCTCATGAAAATCACCAGACAATTCTTCTAACATAGCGGTGGCCTCAGCAGAATCAACGGGCTTCCCCAATTTATGTTGCTTATGAACCACAATCGTATCTGCCCCTAATACAACATAACCTTCATTACTAGTAACTGCTGGTATAACAGCAGCTAATGCCTTCCCTAGAGCCTGTTGTTCCACTAATTCATAGGGCGACTCATATTGTTCATTATGCTCTTCATAAGTACTCTTAACGACCGTAAAGGGAATCCCTACTTGGTCTAATAATTCACGGCGCCGTGGTGAGCCAGATGCTAAATATAATTTCATCAGTTATCTTTACCCCCTATTAGCTTGTAAACTACAACGCGCAGTACCTACAAAGGTACTGCGCGCCTGTGTTATATTTCGTTCACACGAATATGTAATTACCAGTTTTTCATTACAAGGCTAGCTGTAATACGTTTTGTATCACGAGCAATCATAATTTCTTCGTTAGTAGGTACTACGAAGATTTTTACTTTGGAGCCTTCTACGCTAATTTCAGTTTCTTTACCACGAACATTGTTGCGTTCACGGTCAAGACGAGTGCCAAGGTATTCAAGACCATTACAGATAGCATCGCGGTTACCGATACCATTTTCACCGATACCAGCAGTAAATACGATAGCATCTACACCGCCCATAACAGCTGCGTACGCACCAATAGTGGAACGAACTTTGTAATGGAACATATCAAGAGCTAATTGAGCACGTTTGTTGCCTTCTTCAGCAGCTTCTTCAATAACACGGAAGTCATTGGATACACCAGAAATACCGAATACGCCAGATTTTTTATTCATAATAGCGTCGATTTCATGGTATGTCATATCCCATTTATCCATCAAGAATGGTACGATAGCTGGGTCAATATCACCACAACGAGTACCCATGATTAAACCAGATAATGGAGTGAAGCCCATGGAAGTGTCGATAGAACGACCAGCTTTGATGGCCGCCACACTGGAACCATTGCCAAGGTGACAAGAAATAATACGTAAATCACTCATGTGTTTACCCATTAATTCAGCTACACGTTGGGATACATATTTATGGCTAGTACCATGGAAACCATAACGACGAACACCTAATTCAGTGTATGCTTCATAAGGCAAACCATAAAGGAATGCTTCTGCAGGCATTGTCTGATGGAATGCTGTATCAAAAACAGCAACTTGTGGCACGCTTGGCATAATTGCTTCGCATGCTTCGATACCTTGAATATTTGGTGGGTTATGAAGAGGTGCAATTTTAGCACATTCCTGTAATGCTTCCATAACAGCAGGTGTAATTAACACGGAGTCAGCAAACTTTTCAGCACCATGAACCACACGATGGCCAACAGCATCAATTTCATCCATAGATGCGATTACGCCGTATTCTGCATCAATTAAAATATCAAGCAAAATTTTAAGTGCTTGTTTGTGGTCCAAAATAGGTTCTACGCGTTCTAACTTTTCAGCGTCTGGACGTTTGTGAGTAAAGATTGCATCATCAGCACCAATCTTTTCAAATTGTCCTTTAGCTAATACCGCTTCTTTGTCCATGTCAATAAGCTGGTATTTTAAGGAAGAACTACCACAGTTTACTACTAAAACATTCATTACTTATCCCTCTTTCTTAGTAATTTGAATTTTGCCTACCACAAAATCAGAAATCTGAGCACCCATCGTGCTATCAATTGGGTACTGATAGGTTATATTCCACAATACACCCTTATCTACAAACGTGTATTGAAAGAAACGAATTTTTGCTTTGTCAGACTTCAAAGTCGCATCAGCAGTAAACGCCGTTACACCATCAACAGACTTCATAGCCTCTGACCAAGTTAAGTTTTTGCCAAAACTTTTATCATAAAATTGCTTTGCTTCCATACCATAAGCTTGCGCTGTTGGTAATGGTTGCCCCACTTTTGGCGTAATAGCCTCAATGGATACTAGAAAATTCTTATCCGCTCCTAAATACGTAGTCACTGGATACCCTAATGCATTCTGCGAAGTATTAGGTTGTACGCCAATATCATAAGGTAAGGCAACGGTAATTTCTGAAGCCCCCGCCTTAATCACTTTGTGACCAAAACTATAGGAATCTAATGCATTATCACTGCCACAGCCACTCATAACGAGGACCATAAGAGCCATAAGACATACAGTGAACCATTTCTTCATATTATCCCTCGATTCAGTTTGTCTGTACAAATAATCACGTACGGTTAAATTATACCATTCTTTCTTAATCCTTGCACCTCTCTTTTTACACATATTCACTATTAGTTTTTTACATACAAACACTGTTATTCATAACGTTTAGTTATAGTCCCTAACAATTATAGTATCTATTCCTATAAAAGCCCATAAGCATAGCATTCTATGCTATAATAAGCATACCATAGTAACCAACTACACAATACTTTGCAAGTGAAACGCGAAAGGAGACACCTATGAAATGTATTGGCATTGTAGCGGAATATAATCCGTTTCACATCGGCCATGCCCATCAATTACAACAACTACGCCAAGCACATCCAGATGCCCTAATCATCATAGCTATGAGTGGCTCCTTTGTACAACGTGGTGAACCTGCTATTTTCAATAAATTTATACGCGCTCGTTGGGCCTTATTAAATGGCGCTAATGCAGTACTAGAACTGCCAACTATTTATGCAACGGCCAATGCCGAACGCTTTGCGGCTGGTGCAGTTCGGTTACTTGCATCAGTCGGAGCCACTGCTTTATCCTTTGGTTCTGAAACGACTGATTTAACTGCATTACAACAAATTGCCAACCTCAGTCACACCCCTGAAGTGCAAGCACATTGCCAGCAACGCCTGCAAGAAGGCTATTTCTATGGGGCCGCCTTACGCGATGCTATCGCTACAGTAGCCCCTAAAGCAGAACCAATCTTACAACACCCCAATGCTCTATTAGGCATTGAATATTTAAAGGCCTTAAAAACCTATCAATTAGACTTAGACGTCTATCTAGTGCAACGAGAAGGTGCCCATCATAATGCCAGTCTAACGTCCCCTTGGCCTTCAGGTTCTGCCTTACGACACCACTTATATACCGCTCAGACTACAAGAGAAGCTAACCATGAAGGTACAGATATGAATTTCTTACATAAGCTAACAGACTTTGTACCCACTAATATACAAAAGGACTATACGGAATTAGTATTACAAGGCGAATTGCTCGATCTCTCACGGTATGAAGATTTCTTACTCTATGAAAGTCGCCAACGCACTGCTGAGGACTTACAACAACTTTGTGATTTTAAAGAAGGCTTAGAAAATCGTTGGCCAAAAGCAAGTCAGGCCACTACTTGGAACGCAGCTCGAGAGCTTTTAAAATCAAAACGCTATTCCTATGCCCGTTTAAACCGAATGTCGGCATATACAATGCTGCAAATTGCCCAACAGCTCCAAGATGACGCTCATCAGCAAGGCCCTACCTATGCTCGTCTATTAGGCTTTACCAAAGAAGCCCGCCCTTGGTTACAGGCCAAGAACTTCACTATTCCAGTAGTACAAAAATGGGCCCCTTTCCTAAAGGAAGCGCAAGGGCTGACTGCCCAGCTAGCCCAACTAGATCAACGGGCCACAGACCTACAAGCCCTTTGTTTTAAACACCCCGCCAAGCGGTCGGGTGGCACTGATTACACCTTTACCCCTTGGTATATAATAAATACTCCATGACAAACCATGACAAAAAAGGCTGAACCTACAGTATCTATATTATCCTGTAGATTCAGCCTATTTTTTATGAAATTGTTACACTGTCCTCGCCATCTTGTTCTTTTACATTAACTCGCACCGTTTCCATGTGAGAGGTAGGAATATTTTTCCCTACATAATCAGCGCGAATTGGCAATTCTCTATGCCCTCTATCGACTAATACAGCTAATTGAATAGCTCGAGGCCGCCCCACTTCCATAAGTGCATTCAAGGCAGACCGAATCGTTCGCCCTGTATACAGCACATCATCTACCAAAATAACTAACTTACCAGTTGTGTCTAAGGTAAACGGTGGCCCTTCTTTGCCCGTTGTAGTGCGATCATCCCGATACATCGCTACATTAATAGTGGCTACTTCAATATGAACGCCTTCAATCGCTTCAATCTGAGCTTGTAAACGTTGCGCTAAATATATGCCACGGCGCTCAATCCCTAAAATCAAAGCATTATCTAAGCCTTTATTGCGTTCTAAAATTTCATGACTAATTCGACGAACAGCACGCATCATAGCCTGCTCATCCATAAGAACTCGTTTATCTTCCATAGCTAGCTCCTTATACATTATGAGTTTTGGCATACTCAAGACAAGCTAAAAAGTCCTCAGGCAATGGGGCTTCAAAATGAAGTTCCTTGCCAGTAATAGGATGCTTCACATCTAAACTATAGGAATGTAAGGCTTGCCCTTCAATAGGGAAATCCATTTTCCGATACCCGTAAAATGGATCATTAACTACAGGATGACCAATGTGAGCAAAATGCACACGAATCTGATGAGTTCGTCCTGTTTCAAGAACACATTCCACTAAAGTATGTTGCCCATACCGTTCTAATACTTTGAAATGAGTAATGGCTTCTTTACTATTTTCAAATACTACGGCCATTTTCATACGGTCCTTTGGATGACGTCCAATAGGTGCTTTAATGGTCCCCCGCTCTTCTACAATATTGCCTTGTACCAAGGCATAATAGGTGCGTGTTGCTGAATGAGCTTTTACCTGTTCAGCTAAGCCAATATGAGCTAAGTCATTTTTAGCCGCCATCATAACACCAGATGTATCTTTATCTAAGCGATGGACAATACCAGGACGAATTTCACCATTAATGCCGGATAAGTCCTTGCAATGAAATAGCAATGCATTAACTAAAGTGCCTGTATAATTTCCTACGGCAGGATGCACCACCATACCACGAGGTTTATTTACGATGATAATATCATGGTCCTCAAACAATATATCCAACGGAATATCTTCTGGTTTCACTTCTACAGACTGAGGCTTCGGTACTACAACCGTAATAAGAGCTTCACTAGCTAATTTTAAATTACTCTTGCCCACTTTATTATTAACCGTAACAGCCCCCGATTTAATTAATTGTTGTACATAACTACGAGAGCCTTCCATGAGAGATGTTAAAAATATATCTAATCGTTCCCCTTCTTTATCCGCCGGTACTACTACAGTAATAGTCTTACCTGGTTCGAAGTGAACATTCGTTACTAATTCATTATCCATTATGATTTCCTCCCTGAGGTGAACGCCAAATATGTATAGCCAATAAAGCAACGCCAACACAAATACCAATATCCGCTACATTAAAAATCGGCCAAATTCTAAAATCAAAAAAATCCACAACAGCCCCTATATGATATCGATCCCAAGCATTGCCTAAAGCACCACTAACTAACAAGGCCGTTCCTAATTGTGTCAACACACCACCAGTACGAATATATTGTCTGAAATACCAAAGTACAACAAGCAAGATAAGAACTATACATAAAAAAAACAGCCGTTGATTAGCTAGTATGCCAAATGCAGCGCCCTTATTTAAAATATAGGTCAAATGAAATACATTCGGAATCAAAGGTATCGATTGTCCCAATGTCATACTCTCTTGCACCCAACTTTTTGTTACTTGATCAATTACTAACCAAACAAGTCCAATAATTACATATATAATTGCCATTGATTATTCTCTTCCTTTTTAATAGTTTATTACTCTTTATTATACGGCTAAATAGGGAAACAAGGCAAATAAAAAAAGCCCTCTACTAGAGGGCTTTGGCATCCGTTGATTATTCAGCTGGATGAATAGTACCTACTGGGCATACAGATTCGCAAGAACCGCAGTCGATGCAAGTTTCGTTAATTTCGTATTTAAGTTCGCCTTCGCTAATAGCGCCTACTGGGCATACAGAAGCACAAGAACCACATTTAATACATTCGTCACCGATAACTCTCATTATTGGACACCTCCGCAAAATATACTAGATAATTTCTTGATTATCAATTCCTTAAGGAACTTACCTTAACTTTATATTCTCATTATGGCACGATTTTTCCATCTTGTCAAACTTATGGATAATGATTTCTTATTATTTTTATGCAAGTTTAAATGACTATTTTACATAGTAAATACGCTATTCTTTAAGTATTTGATAAATATTTTCAATACATTTTTTATTGATAAAAGAGTAAACCTACTCAATACTTGCATTCTCATTTAAGTTCAAAATAGCATAAAACAACAAATGAATTTTATTCTCATTTTTATAAATGTTTTTCGTATGCCAACCATACATCTATAAGATAAGGTTACGGTAATCATAGTTTATTATGCGATTATTTTTTGCCTTTAGGCGCTTTAGGTAATTTAATTTTAGGAAATGGTAAGCCCAATTCTTGGGATACTTCTTTTAGTTCGTCGTTAATCTCCCATACCAAATCTTGTAATTTATTAATCTTTTTGCGGCGATTATCAACTGTAACCTTACTATTAAAGAATACGCCTACGCCAGCTAACATTAATACGACAGCAATTAAAAACTGTGGGTCGTAAATAGTAGGTGTTTCGGTAAGAAAGGATAAAACCGTAGCGGCACCAATTAAAACAAAGGCGCTCAAGAGCGATGTAGTAGACGGATTCTGTGGTAATTTAGCTAACGTCTGCCATTCTTTTACACAAACGGCGCGCTGTTCAATTAATTCGCTCCTTCGATTAATTAAATCTTTTTTATTCATAACTAATCATTTTCCTTTTCCTCAGTCTGACTAATAATTTCTTGGAAGTACTCATCCACTGATTCACCATGCATAATAGCGTCTCTCCGTATGTATGAATACAATATAACATCTTCTTGTGGCACACAAATTCTATTAGGAACAAATTGACTTAAAGCATCAAAAAAAGCTTTGTCTGCTTTCATAATAACTCGTCCATTTTTAACTTTTTTTCCATTAACAATAGAATAAATTAATGCCCATGCTGGTCTATTATCTGAACTTGAACATTTACGATATTTGTACCTTAATTTAAATTTACTAATGAATTCTGTTTTATGTAAAAATACACCATCAATCATAGTATATGGAATTTCCATTTTTTTTGTACTAAATAAAAACTTCTCTATAATCACGAGTTTATCATCTAATAATTTATATGTATATTGAGCTATTGCAGTTTTTAAAATAACAAATAAAGCTACCAACTCAACAAAATATTCATCTAATATAATAACTCCTTTAGCCATGCTGCGGCTAGTTGTCCATCCTATGGCAACTAATAAAGCTATAACAAATAAACTGACAACAAATGTTGCTTTATTACTTCGTTTTGAACTTTCTTGATAAATTACTTTCATTATAAAAACTCCTGTCAAACTGACATAAGGATACTTTTTCTCCCCTCATATAAGAGACAATGTAAAACAAATTAAAAATCAAATAAAACTAAAAAAATATTGGAGCAGTACTTATTGCACTACCCCAATATTCATTCATAAATATTTAATAAATTGACTTCACTAAATATTTTAATTTATTCTTATTGACCTGGGAAGAAAGGCCATACCATTGGAATTACAATAAGGCTTACAATGAAACACACAATAATCAATGGTACCCCAGCTTTTACGTAGTCCATGAATTTGTATTGACCAGGACCAAGTACTAATGTATTTGGAGGTGTACCTACAGGTGTACCGAATGCACAAGATGCAGCAACACCGATAGCCATTAATACGGCATGAGGGTCAGCACCCATACCTCTTGCAATAGCGATACCAATTGGTGCTAACAATGCACAAGATGCAGTGTTAGACATAAATTGAGTCATAATACAAGATAATAAGAATAAAACACCTGTCGCAAAGTAAGGGCTAGGGTCAGAACCCATAACGCCAAGAACGGCATTAGCAATTAATTGACCAGCACCGGATTTATCCATAGCACCAGCTACAGGCATCATACCTGCGAATAAGAAGATTGTTACCCAGTCAATAGAAGTATAAGCTTGTTTTTCTTTTAAGCAACCAGTTAATACACAAGCAATAGCACCCATAACAGCTACTAAGCTCAATGGTAAGTTAATACCAAAGTATGTTTTTAAAGGATCGCCTAAAATCATTAACAAGATAACTGCACCAAGAATTAAACCGGAGTATAATTGTTTCTTAGGATCATTAGATACTTCATCAGCAGATACTTCTTGTTCTACTTCAACATCACCAGTAATTTCATGTTTAGGTAAGAAATATTTACCAATAAACATCATGAAAGCAATAGTAGCAACTGTTAAAGGAACACCAATCCAAGCAAATTCAAAGAAGCCGAATTGAGGAATGCCCGCTTTAGCTAAAGCACCATTAACGATAATGTTTGGAGGTGTACCAACCATTGTGATGATACCACCGATACCAGCAGCAAATGCTAATGGCATTAACTGACGGCTTGCAGGAATATTAGCAACAGAACAAATACCAACAACTACTGGCAATAAAGCAGCTGCTGTACCAGTGTTAGATAAGAATGCAGACATAACTGCAGTTACTGTCATAATAGCAAACATTAAACCATTTTCACTAGTACCTGCTTTAGATACTACTGTTTCACCAATTTTTTGAGCAAGCCCTGTGTAGAACATGGCCCCACCAACTACGAACATACCAGCAAATAATACTACGGTACTATCAGATAAACCTGAAAAAGCTTCTTTACTACTAATAATCCCCATTAAACATAATGTAATGGCCCCACCAATAGAGGTGATTGCTAGTGGAATAATTTCAGTAACAAAGAAAATCGCCATAACAGCGAGCACGATCAAAGTTTGTACTGCAACATCCATATTAGTCATCTCCTTTTAATACTTCAATAAAAAGTATTGAAATTAATAGGATTTCTTATTTTATGTACATAGCATACTAGCTATATAATATACCCTTACACTAACGCATCATAAATAATATAAAATACCAATAACAATTAAAATTGAAATTGCCATTGCAATTGTTACATAAATTCCTTCCTTAGTACAAGGATACCCATAAAATAAAAGTTCACTGATAAAACCACGCCGATTAAAAAATGAATATTTTGTTCGCCTACGAAACCAACGAGCTTTACGTTCATTCCCTATAATCAACGCAGTAACAAAAAAAACAATAAGAGCCCACACGAAACTAATCAAAATTTTCAATTCTATGGAGAACAAATCAAAATCACCTCTACATTAACAATATATAAATGCAATACGATTTATCGATATAAGTTTTGCTATATCCCCAAAGAATACTTCGAGCAGAACCTTATTGTCAAAGTATACTTCACAATTACTGTAAATCGACAAGTATAGGCTATAACTGGGGGCTACTAGCCCCCACTATAGCTACTAAAGATTATTAAATTTTAACGAGTTGCCATCATAGCAAGCATAGTACCAGCTGCTACAGCTGTACCAATAACGCCCGCAACGTTTGGACCCATAGCATGCATCAACAAGAAGTTAGCAGGGTTAGCTTTAGCCCCTACAACCTGAGATACACGCGCTGCCATTGGAACGGCAGATACACCAGCGGAACCGATAAGTGGATTTGTTTTACCACCATCAAGTTTAGACATAAGTTTGCCGAACAATACGCCACCAGCAGTACCTGCGATGAACGCAACTAAACCGAGAGCAATAATTTTAATTGTATCAAAAGTTAAGAAGTGTTCAGCATTCATTGTAAGACCAGTACCAGTTGCTAAGAAAATAGTAACGATATTGATCAATGCATTCTGAGAAGTATCGGATAAACGATCTGTTACACCAGATTCACGGAATAAGTTACCTAACATTAACATACCTAATAAGGAAGTGATGGATGGTAACAATAAAGAAATGAAAATAGTTGCAACAATTGGGAACACGATTTTTTCAAAACGTGTTACTTCACGAAGCTGTTCCATTACGATTTCACGTTCTTTTTGAGTCGTGAACAATTTCATAATTGGAGGTTGAATCAATGGTACCAAGGACATGTAAGAATAGGCCGCTACGGCAATAGCACCTAATAATTCAGGCGCTAATTTAGTCGCAAGGTAAATTGATGTAGGACCATCGGCACCACCAATAATACCAATTGCTGCTGCTTGTGGAGCTGTAAAGCCAATCATCATTGCACCAGCTAAGGCAATAAATACACCAATTTGAGCTGCAGCCCCTAAGAACAATGTTTTAGGGTTTGCAATCAATGGACCGAAGTCAGTCATTGCACCAACACCTAAGAAAATAAGTGGAGGGAAGATTTCATGAGAAACCCCGGCGCTGATAAGAGCCATAACCCCTTCTTCAAAACCATTGCGAGGGATATTAGCAAGAATACAGCCAAATGCGATTGGAGAAAGTAGTAATGGTTCGAACTCTTTAACAAATGCCATGTACAATAATAGTAAGCCTACTAAAATCATAATTGCATTACCAGTATTAAAGTTTACAAACCCACTATCTGTCCAAACCGAAGAGACCGCTACGATAAATGCATCCATGTGGATCCCCTTTCATATCGAGAACAAAAATAATGATTCAATCAATATTTCACTACAAATTAACTATTAGCCAAATACAACCATGTCTTCGCCAGTGGATACTGTTTGGTTAGCAGATACACGTACTTCAGCGATAGTACCATCTTGTGGAGCAGCGATTTCGTTCTGCATTTTCATAGCTTCAAGAACTAATAAAGTTTCGCCTTTTTTAACTGCTTGACCAGCAGAAACGTTTACAGATAAGATTTTACCTGGCATTGGAGCTTTAACAGTAATTGCGCCAGCTGCTACTGGAGCTGCTGCTTTAGGTGCTGGAGCTGCTGCAGGTGCTGGAGCTGGAGCTGCTTTAGGAGCAGGAGCTGCTGCAGGTGCTGGAGCTGCCGCTGCACCAGTTGCTTTTACTTCATTAACTTCAACATCATATACAGTACCATTTACAGTAACGTTAAATTTTTTCATTTTATAATCCTCCAAACTAAAATTTAATGCAATATGTTCCTTCTTCTTAGCATATTACAATTAACGACTCATGCGCAAACGACCGTCCAATTTCCAGTTATGATTATTAATACTTGGACGAATACTAGCGATCTGATCAACCGAGTAGCCCATAGCGCTAATGGCACTGGCAATAACAGCAACTAACTCATCATTTAGTTTACTGTTACCGGCGTTCTTCTCTGCCTTGCTCATGTTTACACCTCCTAGATTTGACTAAATTCTACCACTTAGTCTGCCATCTAGTCTCCAATTGCGACTTGTTTCGCTTGGACGAATTGATGCAATTTGATCTGATGAGTAACCCATAGCTACGATGGCTCCTGTAATAGCTGCTACTACAGGTTCATCATTGGCTACCACTGGCGCTGCTGCAGTCACAGGAGCAGCGGCTGGTGCTACGTTCACTGGCTCTTTAGGCTTTTTTTTTGTAGGGTCTAATTTATGGATAATTACCATCAATAAACCTAACGCAGCCAATACAGCAAATACAACAGTCATATTGATTGCCATAAATAGCCAAGGGCTAATAGTACCTTCGTTTCCTCCCATAATAAATTCCTCTTTCTAATTAATACAAAGAATAAGAATTGTGATACTCCAAATCAAAAACTAAGTTTTACCTACTAACAATTATAATGGAATATTACCATGTTTTTTAGGTGCCCGAGCTTCACGTTTGCTTGCAAGCATAGCGAGTGCATTGATTACTGCTGGGCGAGTAGCTTTTGGTTCGATAACAGCATCAACGAAACCACGTTCTGCTGCTTTGTATGGTGTAGCAAATTCTTCTACATATTTTGCAGTTTTTTCATCTTTATCTTCGTCTTTTTTGAAGATGATGTTAGCAGCCCCTGCTGGGCCCATTACTGCGATTTCAGAAGTTGGCCATGCATATACTTGGTCAGCACCGAGGTCTTGAGAACACATAGCGAGATAAGAACCACCGTATGCTTTACGAGTAATAACCGTAATCTTAGGCACTGTTGCTTCAGAGTACGCATATAGCATTTTAGCACCATGACGAATGATGCCGCCCCATTCTTGGTTAGTACCAGGCAAGAAGCCAGGAACGTCAACAAAGTTAACGATTGGGATATTGAATGCATCACAGAAACGGATAAAACGGGATGATTTATCGGATGCATTAATATCAAGACAACCAGCCATAACTTTTGGTTGGTTAGCAATAATACCAACGCTTTGACCATCAAAACGTGCGAAGCAAGTGATGATGTTTGTTGCATAGAATGGTTGTACTTCATAGTATTCACCATTATCTACAACAGCAGCGATAACTTCTAACATGTCATAAGGCATGTTGCTGTTATCTGGTAATAAAGTATTAAGCTGATCTGCTTCACGAGCAGGGTCATCACCAGTGTCAACAAGAGGAACATCTTCCATGTTGTTGCTTGGTAAGAAGCTTAATAAGTAACGAATTTGTTGCAAGCAATCATCTTCGTCTTCAGCAGCAAAGTGAGCTACACCAGATACACTGTTGTGAGCCATTGCACCACCAAGAGCTTCAGCTGTAACATCTTCTGCTGTTACAGATTTGATTACTGCAGGACCAGTAATGAACATCTGGGAAGTATTTTTTACCATGTAGATAAAGTCTGTTAATGCAGGGGAATAAACTGCACCACCAGCACAAGGTCCCATGATAACAGAAATCTGAGGAATTACACCAGAAGCATTGGTATTTTCAAAGAAGATTTTACCATAGCCTGCTAATGCATCAACAGCTTCCTGAATACGAGCCCCGCCGGAATCATTGATACCGATGATAGGAGCACCCATTTTCATTGCTAGGCGTTGTACTTTTACGATTTTTGCAGCGTGCATTTCACCAAGGGAACCACCTTCTACAGTGAAGTCCTGAGCGAATGCATACACTAAACGGCCATCGATAGTACCAAAACCAGTTACTACACCTTCACCAGGAAGTTCTTTTTTATCCTGGCCGAAGTTTACACAACGATGTTTAACAAATTGATCTAATTCAACGAAACTATTTTCGTCAAATAACTTAGCGATACGTTCGCGAGCTGTCATTTTGCCTTTGCTATGTTGCGAAGCAATACGTTTTTCGCCACCGCCGAGTTTTACAACTTCTAACTTCTTGTGTAACAACTCAATCTTTTCTTGGACTGTTGCCATTACTACACCTCCATAAAGTTTTTATATAAATTAATTATATATCTTATATTACTTCATTCTCTGACAAAGTTCAAGAAGAACACCGCCAGTTGCTTTAGGATGAATGAAAGCAATAGCAGATCCGCCAGCACCGTAACGAGGTTTTTCGTCGATCATGCGAATGCCTTTAGCCATTAAATCAGCAATTGCGTTTTCAATGTTATCTACACGAAGTGCAACGTGTTGAATACCATTACGGCCGCCATTTTTTTCAATGAATTTGCCGATAGGACCATCTGGAGTTGTAGATTCTAAGAATTCTAATTCAGCATCGCCACATGGGAAGAAGCTTACTTTTACTTTTTGTTCTTCAACAATTTCATCTTCAGGAAGATGTTCCATACCTAGTGCATTTTTGTAAAATTCTTTTGTAGATGCTAAATCAGTAACACCAATACCGATGTGATCAACATTTAATACTTTGAATGCCATAATAAAAATCTCCTTTTTTTCAACTGATAGGCCATTACGCTCTTAATCAATTAAATTTTTAATACATCGCCCAATACTTTATTCACCACTGTATATGGATCATTTTCACGCTGATTAACAGCGTTTACTTGGGCTGTAAAGTCGTCACTAGCAACAACGACATCAGCTACACGTCGGCCGATTTGTTCATTAATCATCGCTATAATTTCATCACGAGTTCTGTCTTTACGACGAACAGCTAATTCTTCGCTATCTTCAAGGAACTCAAAATGTTCATCTAAAGCTTCTACTAATTCATCAACACCAACGTCTTTACTTGCGATAGTTCGTTTAATTGGAGGACGCCATTGTAACTCACGAGAGTCTAAATCTAGCATCATTTCAATTTCTACGTTTAACTTATCGCAGCCATCACGGTCAGCTTTATTAATTGCGAATACATCGCCAATTTCTAAAATACCAGCCTTAATAGCCTGAATATCATCACCAAGACCAGGAACGAGTACAACTAAAGTGCTATCTGCATTTTTTACAATATCAACTTCAGATTGCCCTACCCCTACAGTCTCAATAATAACTAAATCCATGCCAAATGCATCCATCAATTTGACAACATCAGAGGTTTTCTTAGATAAACCACCTAAGCTGCCACGAGTACCCATACTACGAATAAATACATTTTCATTAAGAGTTAAGTCATTCATTCGAATACGGTCACCCAAGATGGCACCACCTGAAAACGGACTGGTCGGATCCACCGCAACGATACCGATTTTTTTACCTTGCTGTAAATATTGTTTAACAACTTTATCAGTCAAGGTACTTTTACCAGCACCAGGGGCACCAGTAATCCCTAAAATACGAGCTCGGCCCGTTTTAGGATAAATCGCTCTCATAATGTCAATTGCGTTATCATATTCGCTTTCGACTGCAGTTATGGCTCGCGCCAAGGCCAGTCGGGAACCATTTAAAAGTTCTTGGACTAAATCCATGGGGTTCACCGCCTTCTTAGTATAGTGGCAGGCTCAGACTTTAGATAATCCGAGCCTGCTCCTAAAAGTTATTATTTTACGTTAGCTTTAATAAATTCTACAACATCGCCTGTTGGAGTGCCTGGTGTAAATACAGCTGCTACGCCAGCTTCTTTAAGGCCTGGGATATCAGCATCAGGAATTACGCCGCCGCCAACAACAAGTACGTCGCCCATACCTTTTTCTTTTAACATGTTAACAATTTTAGGGAACAATGTATTGTGAGCGCCAGAGAGAAGGCTTAATGCAACTACATTAACGTCTTCAGACAAAGCAGCTTCAACAATTTGTTCTGGAGTCTGACGAAGACCAGTATAAATTACTTCAAAACCTGCATCGCGAAGTGCGCGAGCTACTACTTTGGCACCACGGTCATGACCATCAAGACCTGGTTTTGCTACTAATACACGAATACGTTTTTCTGCCATGATATATTACCTCCGAACTAATCGTTACGCTATCTTATCTTTATCTAGAAATTATAACGTGGAATGAGCTTGGTATTCACCAAATACTTCACGTAATACGTTACAAATTTCACCCAATGTTGCATAAGTACGAACTGCATCAAGAATTAATGGCATAAGGTTAACATTTTCATCTTGTGCCCCTTCTTTAAGTGCTGCCAATGCTTTTTCTACTGCAGCGTTATCGCGTTCTTCGCGAACTTTCTGAGTTTTCTTAGCTTGGTTAACACCTACGGAAGCATCTACACGAAGAAGACCTTCAACTGGTTTTTCTTCAACCTGGAATTTGTTAACCCCTACGATTGTACGGAGACCAGATTCAACTTCCATCTGCCATTTGTATGCAGATTCTTGAATTTCTTTCTGAATGTAACCTTTTTCAATAGCTACTACAGCGCCGCCCATTTCGTCGATTTTGCGAATGTATTCAGCAGCTTCATCATAAATAGCATTAGTCATAGCTTCTACATAGTAGGAACCGCCCAATGGGTCGATTACGTCAGCTAAACCGGATTCGTAAGCAACGATTTGTTGTGTACGAAGAGCAACCTGTACGGAAGCTTCTGTAGGAAGTGCTAACGCTTCGTCACGGGAGTTAGTATGTAAGGACTGAGTACCACCCATTACAGCAGCAGCAGTTTGCAATGCTACACGAACGATGTTGTTGTCAACTTGTTGTGCAGTAAGCATGGAACCAGCTGTTTGAGTATGTACACGAAGCATCATGGATTTAGCTTTTTTAGCACCAAAGCGTTCTTTCATGATAGTAGCCCATAAACGACGGGATGCACGGAATTTAGCAACTTCTTCAAGTACGTTGTTGTGAGCGTTCCAGAAGAAGGATAAACGACCTGCGAATGCGTCAACGTCTAAGCCAGCTTTTAAAGCAGCTTCTACGTATGCGATACCGTCAGCAATTGTAAATGCGATTTCCTGAGCAGCTGTGGAACCAGCTTCACGGATATGGTAACCGGAAATGGAGATTGTATTCCATTTTGGTACGTTCTGAGAGCAATATTCGAAAATATTAGTGATCAAACGCATGGATGGTTTTGGAGGGAAAATGTAAGTCCCACGAGCAGCATATTCTTTAAGAATATCGTTCTGGATAGTACCCATCAATGCGGAAGCAGGTACGCCTTGTTTTTCAGCAACTGCAATGTACATAGCAAGAAGTACAGATGCAGGAGCATTGATTGTCATGGAAGTGGAAACTTTACCAAGGTCGATGCCGTCGAAAAGAATTTCCATATCTTTCAAGGAGTCAATAGCTACCCCTACTTTACCAACTTCGCCTTCTGCCATAGCATCGTCGGAGTCATAACCAATCTGAGTTGGTAAGTCGAATGCACAGCTAAGACCAGTTGCACCAGATTCGATAAGGTAACGATAACGTTTGTTGGATTCTTCAGCAGTAGCGAAACCAGCGTACATACGCATTGTCCAGAAACGACCACGGTACATTGTAGGTTGTACACCACGAGTATAAGGGAATTCACCAGGGAACCCTAAATCTCTTTCATAGTCGAAACCTTCAATATCGATTGGAGTATATAAACGGTTGTACTGTAAGTTTTTGCGTTCTGGGAATTTCGCAATTTTTTCATTAACTTCTGCCTCATATTTGGCAAGATTAGCTTTTAGAGCTTCGTTAGCCATAGTTTTCATCATCCTCCTAAAAATACCTTATTTCTTCATGCTTCCTGTGTCTAGGAAACGTTTATGCCAAGAAAGAGCTTCATCAAGCAACATTGGTGTATGGGCGTGCTTAGTTGCCACCAAGGCTCTTTCGAGGTAGTCTTCTAACATTGGTTTATATTCTGGATTAGCACAGTTTTTAATAATCAAACGTGCGCGTTCTTCCGGAGCTAAACCACGGCAATCAGCAATGCCTTGTTCAGTACAGAATATCATTACATCATGTTCTGTATGGTCAATGTGAGAACACATTGGAACAACAGAGCTAATAGCACCATCTTTGGCCACAGAATTTGTACAGAAAATGGAGATATATGCGTTTCTAGCGAAGTCACCAGAACCACCGATACCATTCATCATCTTAGTACCCATAATGTGAGTGGAGTTTACATTACCAAAGATATCAAATTCAATCGCTGTATTCATAGCAATAACACCAAGACGGCGTGCTAATTCAGGACTGTTCGAAATTTCTTGCGGACGAAGAATAATTTTCTTCGAGTACAAATCAACGTTGTCATAAAAACGTTTTAAGCCATCAGGAGAAGGCGATAGAGCGGTCCCTGAGCAAACTTCTACTTTACCAGCATCAATAAGGTCAAACATACCATCTTGAATTACTTCAGTAAAGATAGATAAATTAGTGAATGGGCCTTGAGCTAGACCAGTGATTACTGCATTTGCTACAGAACCTACACCAGATTGTAATGGTAATAAATTCTTAGGCAAACGACCATGTTTAATTTCATTCTGGAAGAATTCAATTAAATGTTGGCTCATTGCTTTAGCATCATCATCGATTGGTGCTAATGGGCGAGTTTTGTCAGTAATGTCACATGGAACAATTGCTACAATTTTTTCAGGATCACAAGGGATGTATGGAGTCCCTACACGGTTGCCAGCACCAGTAATTGGTAATGCTTGGCGATATGGTGGATCCAAAGGTTCGTAGATGTCATGCATACCTACTAGGCTCATAGGTTGAGATACATTGACTTCAACGATAACTTTTTTAGCTTTGTTTACAAATGTTGGTGTATTACCAACGGAAGTGGATGGAATAATACCACCATCTTCACGGATGCATACAGCTTCAACAATTGCTACATCACAGTCGCCATAGAATCCATAGCGAACATTTTGAGCAGTTTGGCTAAGATGCATATCGCTATAACGAACTTTACCAGCGTTAAGAGCTTTACGCATATCCCCATTTGTTTGATATGGGAATCGGCGGCCAATACCATCGACACGAGCAAGTGCACCGTCCGCTTCATCACCTACTGAAGCACCTGTCCATAAGTCGATTTTGAATGGATCGCTTTCCATTCGTTTTGCCAAAGCTAAAGGAACTGCTTTTGGATAACCAGAAGGGGTAAATCCACTGATACCCACATGGTCACCAGGGTTGATCAACAAAGCGGCTTCTTCTGCAGTCTTAATCTTTGCTTGAAGAGCACTACCTTGTACTCGATCCAGGATGTTAATCATCGCTACCATCTCCTTTTTAAAGTTTGAATGACATTAAATTGTACTTCCGCATTCCAACACTTATATATATTCGACAAAAGATTAAAATATCCTCTTTTTTTGTGAATATTTTTTTATTTTTACCAACAATTTACTGTATCGAAAAACTTCTCTTTTATCGACATATTTAGATATTGTCTAGAAAGTTATACTTCAAACTATGGCTAATATTAGAAGAATTATATTCCTTTGTCAACCAATATGCATAAACGGTATTTCATACGCAAAGAAAATAGGTATCATGAATTAATCTCATGATACCTACCTTTTTTCATGTTCATTTGTTAACTTTCACGTTTCGTAAAAGGTTTTCAAATATCTACTTCATCACATTTTAATATATGACTAACTATTTTTCTTATATGTATATAATACGGCCGATGCCCAACCTAAAAGTTGCCAAAAAATAACGGATACTTGGTGACTAAATAAATCATGATCAAATAAGCCACTTATGGTAACCCCTACTACTACGGCACCCATGCCATATTTCACAATATTACTGATTGTCGCTTTAGGTAAGCGTAGGGCATAGGCAGCATGACCATATATAGCACTAAAGTAAAATAGCGCTCCCGGAATCCCTATTTCAGCTAACACATTTAAAAACATGTTATGGGCATGATAAATTATCACGTCAGGCGCCTGTATATAATAGTTGTAATCAGGATATACAAACCAAAAAGCATCCCAACCAATGCCAAGAATTGGATATTCTACAATCATATAAGTCGTACTATCCCACAAAGCCCAACGCAATACAGCCGATGTGTCATTGCCATCAAAGAGTGACCACAGCCTAGAAGCTACTTCACCATGATAGAAAAACAAAATAGCAGGAATAGCCAATAAACTCAATAATAATCGCCGATCTATTACAATCCCCCAATATACCACAACACAGGCAAAACTAATCCAAATAGCCCGCGAATAGGTTAAAGTCATACATATGAGGAAAAATAAAGCTAAGGGCACCATCCAAGCCAATAAGCGCCACCGTTTTTCTTTTAAACCTTGAAAAATACCAGTTCCCGCTATGGATAACACGATTAATAGGTACTCACCAAATAGATTTGGATTTTGCAAAGTACCAAACATACGACGTTTCAAAAGAGGAAAATGCTTGGCATCAACCCACTCTTGCAACAAATCCATAGACATGGTCATATACTGATATACCGCCACAAGGCAAACAATAAAGGCTGACCATACAAAAATACGCAAGAACGTCCGCCATTGCTCTGGCTCGCGCAAATAGCGATAAGTAAGGAAATAAATGGCCCCATACATCCCTACATTATATAGCCAACTATAAAAGGTAAACTCAGGTCGACTAGAGGCTAAGGACGAGAGTAAACTCCACCCCATAAACCCCAAAACGCACCACTGTAACCAAGAGGCCGGTTTAGATAAAGGCCGATATTTTACGGTATCCCAAATGCTAAGCACTAGCGCTAAGACAACTAAAATATCACCTAAGAGCGGATGTAACGGCATTACTAAAATAATGGCATATAAGAGCCTTGTAATATACTGTTTTAAATCGTGACCTCTACTGAGGCTAATCGCTTCAGGCATATTATAACACCCTTACTGAGCGGCTAACCATTGCTCAGCTTCCCCTAAAATATACAAGGAACCAGCTACTACAATAATATCCCCAGATTTTGTAGTTTTCATAGCTTGGTCTAACCCAGCTGTCACTGAGCTAGCCGTTGTAACGGCACTGCTAATATAACTCGCTAATTCTTCTGGCGTGCAAGACCGTGGTGTTGGGGCTGGCACAGCAATTACTGTATCCTTTGGCGCCACCAATTCATCCACAACGGCTTGTACTTCTTTATCTGCTAAAACGGCTAATACCATCGTCTTTGGTGTATCTTTAAATAATTCTTTATAGGTCAACTGAAACGCTTCAGCTCCATTCGCATTATGGGCTCCATCAAAGATAAAAATACGGTCCAAACGTTTTACAATCTCAAAACGACCAGCCCATTTAGCCCGAGCTAAGCCTTCGCGCAAAGTTTCTTCACTAATAGACTTGTCTTTTTTCATAAGAACGCGCAAAGCTGCCGTAGCACAGGCTAAATTAACAGCCTGATGAACCCCAGCTAATGTGGTAAAGAGCATATCTTTATGCCCCGCTGTATCCTCTAAGGTAATCATCTGACCTTCTGGCATAGCACTGCGGCTCTTAATTGAAAAGTCTTCGTTAAATACAAATATTGGCGATTTTAATTCCTTAGCCTTTGTACGAATCACTTCTAAAGCACTACTTTGAGCCGCGGTAACAACAGGCACTTTAGGTTTAATAATACCCGCTTTATGAGTAGCAATTTCTTCTACAGTATTACCACAATATGCTTGATGATCAATCGTAACATTGGTAATTACCGATACTTCTGGTACTACCACATTAGTAGAGTCTAATAGACCGCCAAGGCCCACTTCAATAACAGCATAATCTACCCCTTGTTCACGGAAGAATAAGAAAGCCGCTGCCGTCAACACTTCAAATTGCGTTGGAGGCTCTAAACCCTCATCAACCAACTTCGTAACTACCTTAGCAACATTAGCAATTAATTCACCAAATGCCGCTTCGGTAATAGAGCGACCATTAACACAAATCCGTTCTGTATAACTAATCAAATGAGGTGACGTAAAACGACCTACACGGCGACCACTATAAGTTAATACCGAGTCTACCAAAGCCGTTACTGACCCCTTGCCATTAGTTCCTGTAATATGAATTGTTTTATATGCGGTTTCCGGATTGTCCATGGCCTGTAAGAGCGCTTTAATGCGCTCTAAGCCAGGTTTAATTCCAAAGGGTACACAACTATCTAAATAGGCTACTGCCTCTGCATATGTCATGCTGTCCTCCTATAAGGTCTTAAGAAATTCTTCGCGTTCCATTACAGCTTGCTGTTTTTGTTTATATTCAGCTAATTTAGCTTCTTCTTTGGCTACTACATCAGCAGGCGCTTTGGCTACGAAACCAGGATTGCCTAATTTGCCTTCTAAACGAGCAATTTCCTTTTTCAAGGTTTCTTTTTCTTTCGTTAAACGTTCACGTTCTTTCGTTACATCAATTAAATCTTTAAGTAACAAGTATACTTCAAGACCATTAACAACTGTAACAGTGGCATTTTCAGGTTTTGCCTCATCAGCGCCTAATACAGTGACTGTTTCAGCCCAACCAAGGGTTTTAAAGTAATCTTGGTGATGATTTACTACATCCCGTAAACTTTCATCAGTAAGCGCTAAAATTACGGCACTACGTTTACCCATTGGCACATTCATTTCAGCACGCATATTACGAATCCCTTTAATAGCATCCATCATAACGTTCATCTGCGCCGCGCTAGTGCTTTGGTCTCCAAATGGTAAAGCACTTGGCCATGGAGCTACTACAATGCTTTCACCTTCATGTGGTAAGTGCTGCCAAATATGCTCAGTAACGAATGGCATAAATGGATGTAACAATTCAAGCATATGACGTAAAATCGTAACCAATAAGTATTGTACTACGGCACGGTCACGGCCGCCTTCTTTATTGTAAAGACGAGGTTTTGCCAATTCGATGAACCAGTCACAATAGCTATTCCAAATAAAATCATATACAGCAGAAGCCGCTTCACCTAATTCAAATTTATCAAGGTTAGCTGTAATAGATGCTACCGCTTTATTATAGGTATCAATAATCCAACGATCGGCTAAAGTCAAGTCTTCTTCTTGTGGCACAAAGTTAGAATCATAATTATCTAAATTCATAAGAACAAATTTAGACGCGTTCCAAATCTTATTAGCGAAGTTGCGATTGGCTTCTACTCGTTCCATATAGAAACGCATATCATTGCCTGGCGTATTACCCGTTACCAAGGTGAAACGCAACGCATCAGCACCGTATTCATTAATTACATCTAATGGATTGATACCATTGCCCAAAGATTTACTCATTTTACGCCCTTGGCTATCACGCACTAGACCATGAATAAATACATGTTTAAATGGAATTTCTTTTTTAAATTCAAGGCCCATAAAAATCATACGAGCTACCCAGAAGAAGATAATATCGTAACCAGTTACTAATACGCTAGTTGGATACCAATGTTCCAATTCCTTAGTTTCTTCAGGCCAGCCCATAGTAGCAAATGGCCACATAGCGGAACTAAACCAAGTATCCAATACATCTTCATCTTGATGTACATGGCCACCACATTTAGGACATACATCAATATCTTCACGAGATACAGTGATTTCACCACAATCGTCACAATACCAAGCAGGAATGCGATGACCCCACCATAATTGACGAGAAATACACCAATCACGAATACCATCAAGCCAGTTTGTATATGTCTTAGTAAAACGTTCTGGGACGAATTCAATGTTTTTATCTTGTACTACTTTAAGTGCTGGTTCTGCAATTGGTCCCATTTTTACAAACCATTGTTTAGACACTAATGGCTCTACAATGGTATTACAACGGGAACAATGACCTACGCTATGATCATGTTCTTCAATCTTAGTTAATAAACCTAACTCTTTTAATTCTGCCACCACTTGCTTACGAGCTGCTTCTCGAGTTAAGCCTTCAAAATGACCAGCTTCACTGTTCATAGTGCCGTCAAGGTTCATAACAATAATCGTCTGTAAATCATGACGTTGACCCATTTCAAAGTCATTAGGATCATGAGCTGGCGTAATTTTTACACAGCCCGTACCAAAGCTAGGATCTACATAATCATCAGCAATAACTGGAATTTCACGATTAACAAATGGCAATAATAAAGTTTTGCCAATAATATCTTTGTAACGATCATCTTCTGGATTAACAGCCACTGCCACGTCACCAAACATGGTTTCAGGACGAGTAGTTGCTACAGTTACATAACGGCCTTCTTCGCCTACTACTGGGTAGTTTACATACCAGAAATGACCAGCTTCATCACTGTGTTCTACTTCAATATCGCTAAGCGCTGTATGACAACTTGGACACCAATTGGTAATGCGTTCCCCTTGGTAGATTAAGCCTTTTTCATATAAACTTACAAATACTTCACGAACCGCACGATAATAGCCTTCGTCTAAGGTAAAGCGCTCACGACTCCAGTCGCAGGATGCGCCTAAGCTACGAATTTGTTTAACGATGGTGCTACCATATTCTTTTTTCCAATCCCATACGCGTTTTACAAATTCTTCACGGCCTAAGTCATAACGACTTTTGCCTTCTTCTTTCATAAGGTTCTGTTCTACTTTTACTTGAGTAGCAATCCCTGCATGGTCAGTACCAGGCATCCAAAGTACATTGTAACCTTGCATGCGTTTGAAGCGAATCAAAATATCTTGCAAGGTATTATCAAGAGCATGACCCATGTGTAATTGCCCCGTTACATTAGGTGGTGGCAATACAATACTATAAGGCTTTTTACTTGTATCTACTTCTTCATGAAAGTACCCTTGTTTTTCCCAGAATTCATACCAATTGTGTTCAATCTCTCCAGGATTGTAAGTCGTTAAATTTTTGAACTCACTCATCTCAAATTCCTCCTACATCGTATATAAAAAAGCCCTCTCGTCCATTAGGACGAAAGGGCTTAACTTCCGCGGTACCACCTAGATTATTGCCATAGCAATCACTCATTACCGTTAACGGGGTTATCCGGACAAAACTACCCATTACTAAGTATATAATCAACTAGCTTCTCCACAGAGATACTTGCTATATGCTCAATAACTTCATCTCGTCAGCTCCAAGGCTACCCTCTTCTATTCACGTACGTTGCTCGCACCTTACCAACGCTCTCTGCTACGCTAGGAGAAGATTTTTCCTCATCAACGCTTGCTCTTTATAAGAGTATATCTATTACTCATAATAACTAAAAAATGAAAGTCTGTCAATTTACTTTTCAAAAGCAACTAGACAGACTTTCACGAAGTGTTCAATTATTTATTTTTCATAGACTTTGTTTATTTTTTCATCACCTTAGCAACCAGCCATAAACTTATTTCATACAACAAAATCATTGGCATAGCAATCATGGTCTGTGAAAACATGTCCGGTGTCGGCGAAATCAAACCACCTATAACAAAGGACAAAAATATAAATAGCTTCCGCTTTGATCGCAAGAAGGCCGAGGTAATCAAATTTAACTTTGCCATAATAATCATGACAATAGGCAATTCAAAAATCAAGCCAAAAGGCAATACAAAGGCAATCACAAAGTCTATATATTGACCAATCGAAAACAAAGGTTGTAACTCATCGGTAGCAAAGCCGATAAAAAACTGAATTGCTACGGGCAATACTAAGGCATAGGAAAATAAAATTCCTATAATAAATAAAATAATAGCAAAAGGTAAAAACCAATTCGTTAATTGTTTTTCCTGTCTAGTTAAGGCAGGAATAATAAAGGCCCATACCTCGTATAGCCAAATTGGTGATGCCGCAATAATCCCCGCTACGAAGGCTACTTTCATATAGGTAAAGAAGGCTTCCGTAGGGCGCATATAATAGAGCTTCCCCGCCGGAGCAATAATAATGCTCAATAAATCGTCTACATAATAATAGGCTACACAAAAGCCCACCAAAATAGCGATAGCAGAAATAATAATTCGCTTCCTAAGTTCACCTAAATGTCCGACTAAAGACATATCTTTATTTTCGGCCATAAGCTGAGCTTCCAAAGGGGTATACTGTGGCTCCAGCGTTTCTAAATCTACATTAGCTATCTCTTCACTAGCTGCAGTTGGTTCCACGATTTCACCACGACGAATTCGCTCTGCTGCTTTTAGGCGTTCCTTTTGCGCCAACACACTATTCAAGGAAGGCTTTCGTTTCGGGTCATTAAATTCTCGTACCTGAAACGATTCCATAATTTACACCTTTCTATGAGCCAACGAATCTAATACTTCATATAATACTGATTTGCCAGCAAAGTCTGGTAGAGCCTCTAAGGCCGAATGAGCTTGCTCACGATAAGACGCTTCTAATTCTTCCGCTTTAGTCACGCCCCCTTGAGTCGTTACATACGCAAGAAGTTCATCTACACTTTGCCCCTTCGCAATCGCTTGTACAGCTTCAGTAATATATTGTTCATTCTCTTTCGTTACGATAGACAATAAAGGATAAGTAATCAATCCTTCCCGCAAGTCTTTACCAACTGGCTTTCCAGTTGTTTCAGAAGTAGCGCTGTAGTCCATAATATCATCAGTAATCTGGAAGGCCATACCTAGACCATGACCATATTGCTTTAATAAAGCAGTCTGCTCTTTGGTCCAATCTCCTAAGATACCACCCAACTCTAAACAAGCTTCAATAAAATCAGCTGTTTTCTTCTGAGTTTTAGTTAAATACCGCTCAATGCCTTGATTAATGCAACATACATCTTCCATTTGCATAAATTCCCCTTCTACAAGGGCTGAAATGATAAAGGAAAACACGCGTAAACATTCAACAGACTCAATTTGAGCGACTACATCAAAGGCTTTAGCAAATAAGTAGTCACCGCTTAAAATAGCTACTTTATTACCTTTAGTACAGTGAATGGCAGGCGCACCGCGACGCACGGCGGCCTGATCCAATACATCATCATGAATTAAAGTTGCTAAATGCAACATTTCCACAGCAGCGGCAATAGGAATGCGCTTTGCTTCAGGTGCATTGCCAGCACCAGCAATAAGCAAACATAAGCGAGCGCGCAAACGCTTGCCACCAGCGGCTGATATGGGGCGAATCAATTGATTAAAATCTTCTGAGCCCGTTTGTAAGGAATCAGCTAAATACGCTTCTACCTTAATGAGGTCAGCTTTTACTTGTTCAATTAACGCCATCTCTCTCATCAAACTCATTCTTCGCCCCCTACAATCACTTGATTAATACGGCTTAGCAACAGCTCACGCCCTGTATGCTTTAAAGAGCTATAAGGAATAGCTGGCGTTTCACAAGGAAAATTCTCCTTAATAAAACGTAAATTCTGCTGCCGTTCTTTACTGTTTAATTTATCAATTTTAGTCACTACAATCTGCAATGGCACACCTGCTTGGCGCAACCAATTAAAAGCTTCTTGGTCAATCGGTAGCTCCGGATGACGTCCATCTACCAATAGGCAGAGCAACATTAAACGCTCTGAATTTAAAATATAATCAGCAATAAAGGAAGACCAAATATTGCGATTACTTTTATCCGTTTTAGCATAACCATAGCCTGGTAAATCCACTAAAAACCATTCATAACGACGTTCTTCGGTTTCACTAATATCCTCTTTCGAGGTAATCGTAAAAAAGTTAATCGTCTTAGTTTTACCTGGTTGACCACTAACTAAAGCCAAGCCACGATGATTGCATAGGGAGTTAATAAGAGAAGATTTCCCTACATTAGAGCGTCCCAAAAAAGCAACTTCTACAGTATCCCCTTCAGGATATTGGTCCGGGCGCACAGCCGATGCCACATAGTTAGAGGCAATAATGCGAGGCCCTTTTGCTTCTTTGCGTGTATATACAGGTTGTGGTTTTTTAATCGATTTCTTCTTCTGTTTCATCATTTCACAAATGCTCTTGCTAACACTTCATCCATTGTTTTAACTGGGGTAATTGTTAAGCCTTCAATTACAGAAGTTGGCATTTCTTCAAGGTCTTTAATATTACCATGAGGAATTAACACTTCTTTAATACCATAGCGCAAGGCTGCCAACAACTTTTCTTTCAAGCCACCAATTGGTAACACACGGCCACGCAAGGTAATTTCACCAGTCATAGCCAAATCGGAACGAACTTTGCGTCCTGTTAATGCAGATACAATAGCCAAAGTCATGGTAATACCAGCTGACGGGCCATCTTTAGGCGTAGCCCCTTCTGGTAAATGCACATGTAAATCCATTGTTTTATGGAAGTCTTCTGGAATTTTTAACGCCTTAGCATTATGACGAATGTACGATAAAGCCGCTTGACCAGATTCTTGCATTACTTTACCTAAGCTACCAGTTAAGGATAATTTACCTGTTCCCACCATAGTCGTCGCTTCACAAGGCAATACTACCCCGCCCACAGACGTCCAAGCAAGACCACATACAAGACCTACTTGTGCTGTTTTTTCACGCTCTTGCTCTAAATAAATAGGTGCGCCTAAATAATGAGACAAGTTTTTAACGGTTACTTTTGGTGCAGCTCCTGAACCATCAATAATTTCAAAAGCCAATTTGCGGAATACTTTAGCAATGGTTTTCTCTAAACGACGCACACCGGCTTCACGAGTATACTCACTGATAATCTTACGCAAAACAGCATCTGATAATTTAACGGAATGGCCAGTTAAACCATTTTTCTTAATCTGTTTTGGCACTAAATAACGCTTAGCAATTTCTAATTTTTCATCTTCCATGTAGCTTGTAAGTTCAATTACTTCCATACGGTCCATCAATGGAGCCGGAATATTACCAGGTACATTGGCCGTTGTAATCCAGAATACATCGGAGAAATCAAATGGAATTTCAATAAAATGATCACTAAACGTAGAGTTCTGTTCTGGATCAAGTACTTCTAATAAAGCAGACGATGGATCCCCTTTATAATCAGAGGCTAATTTATCTATTTCATCCAACAAGAATACAGGATTACGAATACCTGCATTCTTAAGGCCCTGAATCATACGACCAGGCAAAGCACCAATATAGGTACGACGATGACCACGAATCTCAGCTTCATCACGCACACCACCTAAGGATGCACGGATAAATTTACGATTCATAGCTTTTGCAATAGACGTTGCCAACGAGGTTTTACCAACCCCTGGCGGGCCTACTAAACAAAGAATAGAACCACTCTGCGCATTGGATAATTTACGAACGGCTAAGAATTCTAAAATGCGTTCTTTTACTTTCTTCAAGCCATAGTGATCTTCATCAAGAATTTTAGCTGCTTCGCTAATATCAAGACGGTCTTCACTTTCTTTATCCCATGGTAAGGACAAGACCCAATCTAAATAATTACGCAAAATATTAGCTTCAGGCATCATAGCTGGCATACGGCTATAACGGCTGATTTCTTTTTCAATGCGTTCACGCACTTCATCAGACACCTTCAACTTTTTAAGTTGTTCACGTAATTCTTCTGCTTCTTCGTCAGGATCCGACTTATCTCCTAATTCACTGTGAATAACACGGATTTTCTCACGCAAGAAGTATTCTTTCTGGGCTTTTTCCATTTGTTGACGCACTTGACTATTAATGGAATTTTCTAAATCAGAAATTTGTAATTCCATATTTAAAGCGCCCACTACCATATTTAAACGACGTAACACATTAAGTTCACTTAAGAAACTCTGGCGTGTTACTAATTCAGTTTGTAAAAACTGTACAATTTGGTCCGCTGTTTCCGATGCATCACTGCGATCTAACACACGGCGGACTTCATCTTCAGATACCATCTTAGTTTCTTCAGCCCATTTTACAAAATTAGACTGTGCTAAGCGGCGATACGCTTCAATTTCTACTTGATCATCATATTGTGATACCAAGGTTTCCATAGTAGCACGATAATAAGTACCAGTTTCATCGACAGTTACCACTTTAGCACGGGTAATCCCTTCTACTAAAATACGAACTAAACCACCTGGTAAACGAAGCATTTGTTTAATTTTAACAATCGTCCCCACTTCTGCAATATCTTGCTGGGTTGGATTTTCCACTTCATCATCTAATTGCGCAGATACAGCCAATAAGCGTTCATTAGCCATAGCTTCTTCAACGGCGCGAATTGATTTATCACGACCAATATCGAGTCGTACTTCAACTTTAGGAAATACTACCATGCCCCGCAGTGGCACTAAGGGCAACGAAAAATTCGTTTCACTCATATAGGCTCCTTTTCAAGTTTATATTTATAAAAAGAAACTCATTCCCATGGAAATGAGTTTCTTAGACTTACAATTAATTCTTACCTGTTACGGTAGACTCATTCTTGAGTATCGGTTCTGCTGTGCCTTTCACAGCATCACTTGTAATAATGCAGTCAGTAACCCCTTCCTGTGACGGAATATCATACATAACCTGCTTCATTACCTTTTCAATGATGGATCGCAATCCACGAGCTCCCGTATTTCGTTTCATAGCTTCAGATGCTATTTCCTCTAATGCTTCTTTCTCAAATGTCAATGTTACATCCTCTAAGGATAACATTTTCTCATATTGTTTTGTTAATGCATTACGAGGTTCTGTTAAAATGCGAATTAACCCTTCCTTATCCAATGGATCTAAGGTTACCATAACTGGCAAACGACCAATGAATTCAGGAATGAGGCCAAATTTTTGTAAATCTTCAGGCACAACTTCCTTCAAAATAGCAGACACATCTTTTTCTTCTTGCTTTTGAATATCAGCCCCAAAGCCTAACGTTTTCTTCGCTGTACGCTTAGAAATCACTTTTTCTAGGCCGTCAAAGGCACCGCCACAAATAAACAAAATATTGGTTGTATCAATTTGAATTAATTCTTGGTGTGGGTGTTTACGCCCCCCTTGAGGCGGTACTGATGCTACAGTGCCTTCTAAAATTTTAAGCAAGGCCTGTTGCACCCCTTCACCAGATACATCGCGCGTAATTGACGGATTTTCCGATTTACGGGCAATCTTATCAATTTCGTCAATGTACACAATACCACGCTCCGCCTTTGTTACATCATAGTCTGCCGCTTGAATTAATTTGAGCAAAATGTTTTCCACATCTTCCCCTACATAACCAGCCTCTGTCAAACTAGTAGCATCAGCAATAGCAAATGGTACTTCTAACATTTTAGCCAAGGTTTGTGCCAGTAATGTCTTACCACTACCGGTAGGACCAATAAATAATACATTCGCTTTCTGTAATTCAACATCATCGACTGTATTATTCACCTGTAAACGCTTGTAATGATTATATACCGCAACGGCCAAGGAGACTTTCGCCTCCTCTTGACCGATTACGTATTCATCTAAATATTCTTTAATTTCGTGAGGCGTAGGTACATGTTTTAAAGCAAAACCCACTTCATCACTTTGACCGAGTTCCTCATCAATAATATTCTGACAAACTTCTACGCATTCATCACAAATATATACATTAGGACCTGCCACTAGCTTGCGAACTTCCTCACCGGTGCGTCCACAAAAACTACAACGCAACGTTTCTTTTTCGTCTTTCTTCAAGCTTAGTCCTCCTAATTATTTACTAGTTACTACTGGTCTAGTCAATACCTCATCAATTAAACCATAGGTAACAGCATCTTGCGCACTCATAAAGTTGTCACGATCTGTATCGCGAGCAATAACGTCAATTGGTTGACCACTATGAGAAGCAAGTAAGCCATTTAATTCTTCACGCATGCGCAAAATTTCACGTGCATGAATTTCAATTTCAGAAGCCTGCCCTTGAACGCCACCTAATGGTTGGTGAATCATAACTCGTGCATGAGGTAACGCATAGCGTTTCCCTTTAGCCCCTGCAGTAAGAAGCACAGCGCCCATACTAGCAGCGGAACCTACACAAATAGTCGACACATCAGGCTTAATATATTGCATTGTGTCATAAATAGCCATCCCAGCGGTTACTACCCCACCAGGACTATTAATGTACAAATGAATATCTTTGTCTGGATCTTCAGCTTCTAAGAATAGTAATTGTGCAATAACAAGGTTTGCCACATCATCATTAATAGGGCCACCTAAAAAGACAATTCTATCTTTTAATAAACGAGAGTAAATATCATACGAACGCTCTCCGCGTCCACTTTGCTCTACTACTACTGGTACATACATAAACTACACCTCATGTCCATGTACCTATATAGCCCGTGGATTATTTTTCCTGGGATTCTGCGCCTTTAGCTTGCTCAATAATGAAACGAGCTGCTTTTTTACGAGCTACAGAATTTCTCAACATAGCTACACGGCCTTCTTTAACAATAATATTCATAACTTCTTTTGGATCGGCACCAAACTGCTGAGCCATCGTGTAAATTTCGATATTCATATCTTCTGGTGTTACTTCGATGTTTTCAGCTTTAGCGATTGTTTCTAATACCAAGTCAGCGCGTACATTTTCAGCAGCGTTAGCATGGTATTCTTCTTTTAAACCATCCATTGTTTTGTTGGAGAATTTTAAGTAGTCTTCTAATTTCAAACCACGGCTTTCTAAGTTCATAGCCATTTCTTGAATCATTTGTTCTACACGGTCTTCTACCATAACTTCTGGAATATCTACAGTTGCATTTTTAACGGCTGTTTCGATAAGTTCCGCATTGTATGCATCAATAGCACGACGAGTAGCATCTTCTTCCATTTGTTTACGAAGATCTGCTTTTAATTCTTCAATTGTTTCATAAGAACTAGCTTCTTTAGCGAATTCATCATTCAATTCAGGCAATTCTTTACGTTTAATGTCGTGAATATGAGTTTTGAAAACAGCTTCTTTGTTAGCTAATTCTTTTACAAAGTAATCTTCAGGGAAGGTTACTTTTACTTCTACATCATCACCAGCAGAATGACCGATTAATTGATCTTCAAAACCTGGGATGAAGCTACCGGAACCAATCTGAAGTGGGTAGGATTTACCTTCGCCACCATCAAATGGTTTGCCATCGATAGAACCAGCAAAATCGATAACTGCAAAGTCATCTTTTTGTAATTTTGCGTCTTTTTCAGCTACTACCATTTTAGCTTGCTGATTACGGATATTGTCTAACTGTTCCTGAATCTGTTCATCAGTTACCTTAGCTTCTTGTTTTTCAGCTTCTAAGCCTTTGTAATCGCCAAGAGTTACTTCTGGGCGTTTAGTAAGGGTTGCTTTGAACACTAAATCTTTACCTTCTTCGAATGTTACACGTTCGATTTCTGGTTCGCTTACAGGCACGATTTCATTAGCTACTAATGCTTCTTGATATGCACGGCCAGCGATAGTGTCAAATGCTTCTTCTAAAATAGCTTCTTTGCCGAAGTTCATTTCTAAAATACGACGAGGTGCTTTACCTTTACGGAAACCAGGAATATTTACCTGACCAGCAATGCGTTTTACAGCTTGCTGAATACCTTTCGTTACGTCTTTTGCTGGAACTTCAATAGTTAAGGTTACCTTATGTTGATCAACAGGGGTTACAGTTGCATTCATGAAAATATGTCCTCCTTGAGGGCCAAATGCCCAAAATTTCTGTTTTATAATATTGCATTCCTTATCTTATCACAAAATTTGAATGTATGCAATTTTATATGATAAAGTAAGTCATTTTCTTCTAATTCTTTTGATAAATTATGCTATTAGCCTTCTTTAGCAATTAATTCAACTACATCACGACGACTAAATACACCAATTACTACACCATGTTCATCAACAACGGGCATAGTTTTTAAATGTTTCTCTAACATTGTTGCTACTACTGGTTCCACTTCTTCTTTAGGGCCACAAGTAATAACTTCTTTAGTCATCAATTCTTCCACTTGAACAGCCAATAACTTTTTAAATTGTGCATTATATTCACCAATACCACTGTAATAAATGCTAGCACCAAGCACATTTACATAATGAGGCGCATGCGGACGAACTTTTTTGTACAATAAGTCGCCTTCAGTAATAATCCCTTCCAATTTATTATTTTCGTCAACTACAATAAGTCCAGCCACTTTATATTTCACTAATAATTTAGCCGCCTCATTGATAGTTGTATCTTTAGTAACAGTTACGGGATATTTGTTCATAGCTTCAGCAATTAACATAGGATTACCTCCTTTTACACACCGACTATAGCGGTGTACATACTACATACTACATACTACATACTGCCTATTACACAATCAGCAAGATTATATCTAATCAATACACATACTGCGCTTGCCAACGTGGTCAGCTATTATCTTATATAGTATATGTTAGACAAGGATTAGTAAAACTCCTGCTTATTATATAGTTTTAGCCTTTTAAAACAAAGTAAGCAATGATTGCTATTAAGATAATGGCACTAATAATAACAACTTGCCAACCACGACGGTTGCCACCTTCGCCACCTTCTTCAATACCAATTAAATTGCCTTCTTCATCATAGCGATGGCGGTATTGACCTTCCAAATCATCATAATCGGTCACATCTTCAACCTTCGCTTTATAGCGACGAGCCGCCACTTGACGAGCTCGCTCTTGCACATCAAGTTCCATTCTGTGAACTTGTAAGCTAGTCAAATCTTTGCGCAAGGATTCTAAGAGACCACTAATAAACACTAAACGCGCTTCTAATAGCTTATTGACAGCATAACTTCGTTCCAACCAAGATTGGTACAACGCCATCAATACACTATGATTTACATCATTTACGGTTTCATTAGCTTGCAAACGTTGTCCTGTCTTAGTTTCATTATTAAGGGCATCTAATAAAGTCTGCGCATACCGACTAAACTCAATAAGCAAGGTATTTATTTCTTTATTTTGCAAGCCCAGTTCTTCTTTACGATGGACAATATAGTCTTGTGAAAAACCACCCTTTTCTAAGGTTTGCACCATCTTAGCCGCATCGCCATAAGCACCTAATGTAGAGTTAACAATACGGGTGGTATTGCTAATCTCAGCTAATGTTTTTTCTAAAAAAGCACTGCGTTCTTTTAACTGAACAATTGCTTCAGCTTCGCCAGTTAAGGATTCAGTAATGGCGGTTACTTGTTCCATTTGTGCTTTTAATAAATCTAAATTCCCTTGAATAATGACTTGTGCTGTGTCAGTGGCTTCCCCATATACAGCATAAAAGCCATCACTACCGCGCTCTTGTTGCGCCTGCCATAACGCTTCTAGACTCGGCAAACCAGTAAAATTGGCTGCATTTGTTGTCACGCTATTACCTCCATCTACGCCTCACACTAAAAATAAACTCTCTTACGTTTATTATAAATTATTTATCAAACCTATTACCAATGATACGGCTCATTGCGATTAATTTTACAAGCCCTATAAATTTGTTCTACCAACAATAAGCGTACCATTTGATGAGTAAATGTCATAGGGCTAAACGATAAACGTAAATCAGCCCGCTGTCGCAAAGCTTCTGAAACGCCAAATGCGCCACCAATTATAAAGGTCATTTCACTAATGCCTTGCACTTCTAATGTAGCAATCTTTTCAGCTAAGTCTTCTGATGATAAAGTTTTACCTTTTACATCTAAAAGAACAACATAGCTTTTAGGATTTACTTGCTTCAACAAGCGTTCCCCTTCTTCCGCTACAATAGCTTGCCGTTTACTATCATCAGCACTGGGCAATTTACTTTCATTTAACTCAGTAATTGTGACGCCCCCATAGACAGTGAGGCGTTTCACAAATTCCGCCACTCCATCACGAAGATAGGTGGTCTTTAACTTACCAATGGCAAGCACTGTAAATTTCATAGTTCACACTCTCCTATGGCCTCACTACCTAATGCTAATACAAATAAAGCCTTCATATTAATCCGTTGTATCAGACCTAATGCCTAATTAATTCATTGCCTTAGGCATAGTACCTAATTAGTTGTATCAGGCATAGTACCTAGTTCCACAGTAACAGTCCGTTCTGTTCCATTACTTAACACCGTAAGTGTCAAAGACTCTCCTGGTTTATGATTATCTAATATTTGTTTCAATTGAACAAGATTAGTAATTGAAGTTTCACCTACTGCTACAATTAAATCGCCTTCACTAATATCGCTATTAGCGGCTGGGCCATCATTATATACACGAGCCACTAATAATCCATCTTTTTTAAGTTGTAAACCATATTTAGCGGCCGTAGATTTATCCAACAAGCCAAGCCCTATATATGCACGCACTACTTTGCCATGTTCAATTAAGTCTTTAACAATTGGTTTCACTTCGTTGATTGGAATAGAGAAACCCATGCCCTCTATGCCTGTATGAGCAATTTTTTCACTATTAATACCTATAACATCACCATCAGCATTTACAAGGGCCCCACCAGAATTACCAGGATTAATAGCTGCATCTGTTTGAATTAATGGGAATCGCTGTGATTCCATATCGATGGTACGATGTAAGGCACTAATCACGCCAGTTGTAACAGAACCTTGGAATTCTAACCCTAATGGATTGCCAATGGCAATAGCCGGTTCACCCACTTGTAATTGATCAGAGTCACCTAATGTAGCTACCGGCATATTATCAGTAGGTGTAATTTTAACTACTGCTAAATCGGTTAGTGGATCAACACCAACAATCGTTCCTTCCTGTGAAGAACCATCACTTAGCGATACAGTCACTTTTTTACGATTGGCCTGCGCCACTACGTGATAGTTGGTTACAATGTAGCCGTCTTTATCAATAATAACACCAGAGCCAACGCCTTCACCTACTAACACTTGTTGGTCAAAAATATTGCGGTCATACACCTTAGTCGTAATCCCTACAACAGCTGGGCCAGCCTTTTTCACAGCCTCTACAATGGCTGTATTCCGATTATCCGATAATGGTACATTTCGTTTAGTTCCTTCGTTTGTTATAGCTGTAGTAGCTGTAATCGTCCGCTTCGTATTGCCATAAAAATCATTAGTCAAATATCCACCTACAGCACCAACTATAAGTAAAACGATGGCGAAAAGTATAAATAAGCCTCGTTTTTTACTATCCATAGAAATACCTCCTAACTTACCAATTATTTATGCATGAATAGACACTTTTTCCTTAGGCTGTCCATGATATAAACAAATATCTTTATTCACCTGTAATCCTTCAGCCTGTAACGCTGTCATAACCGTGTCATCTACCACAGGTTGTGCATTATTTTTCTCTGACCGATGTGCCAAAATAACTTGTAAATTATCAGGGCGTTTCATCATCAATAATGCTTGGGCTGCATGTTCATTACTTAAATGACCATATGGACTGGCTACACGCTGTTTCAAATCATAAGGATACGGCCCATATTTTAACATTTGCGGATCATAATTAGCCTCTAACACTAACAAATTACTATAATCCATATGCTTTAGCATCGTGTCATCTACGATTCCCGTATCCGTCATAAAAGTAATTTTATGATTCCCACCATAACAGCAAAGTCCCATCGGATCCGCTGCATCATGACTGGTACGGAATGTATCGACTTGCAAATCACCAAGGGTAAAACTATTTTTTGTAATCACCGTAAAGGCTTTACTAGCAATGCCCTTGCGATTTACGATTTCACGCATCGTGCCAGCTCTGGTATACACTGGCACATCACACTGCTTCAACAACTGCGGCAAACCAGCCATGTGGTCGGTATGCTCATGAGTAATGCAAATACCCGCTAACTGGTCTAAGCGAAGACCCAATTCTTTTATTCCTTGAGTGATACGCCGCGCACTGATGCCTGCATCTACTAAAATACATGTATCCTTATAGGTTATTAAAGTGGCATTACCTTGACTGCCACTAGCAAGCACATGAGCAGCTAATGTAGCTCCGTCAGCACTTACCTCAGAAGGTTCACTCGGTGCCATCTGAGTTATATTCATTTGTAATTTATTGACTGCTTCTTCTATGGCACGTTGTCTCAACAAAAACTCCTTCTATTTAGTTACTTCTCGGTTTAAATTACCGCTTTTAAAACTCTGTAAGTCTACACTCACATAAGTAAAGCCAAATTCTTCAAAAGCCTGACGAATCATTTCACGTCGCTTTGAATCAGCAAATATCTGAAAATCAGTTTCACTGACTTCAATACGAGCCATACCTTCATGGTAACGCACGCGCAAAGGACCGTCAATGAATTGGTGTAAATATTTCTCCCCTTTTTCAATCATAGTAAGGGCTTCGCCAGTAATTACATGATTATAGGGAACTCTAGTAGCTAGACAAGGTGAACTTGGCTTGTCCCACACTTCTAAACCCCAAGTTTTGGCTACTGTACGAATATCTTCTTTGGTAAAGCCATTCTCTAACAAAGGACTGCGCACCGTACCAAGTTCTTCTAAGGCACGCATACCAGGGCGATAATCTTGCTTATCATCTAAATTACCCCCATCAAGAACACCATTAATCCCCTTAGCGGCAGCCCAATCAATTAATTTTTGAAAGCGATTTTTCTTACAATAATAACAACGTTCTGGATCATTGCGAGTAAAATCTTCCATTTCTAATTCATTAATTTCTACAATCGTATGCTCAATGCCAATAACCTTGGCAAAGCGTTTGGCATCTTCAATTTCTTCGACTGGCAAAGTTGGTGAACTAACTGTAAAGGCCTGTGCCTTATCTCCCAATACTTTATGAGCCACAGCGGCTAAAAAGGTACTATCAACTCCACCAGAAAAAGCTACAACAGCACTCCCCATTTGCTGTAAAGTAGCTTCCAAATTTGCTAACTTTGATTCTAACTCTGTACTTAACATAAGGTTCGTCTCTCTTCTCTTTTATAAATTTACATGTAATCATATGTAGGAGTCTTACTATAAACTCCTTAAATTACAATTAAATGAATCAACTAAAATTATATATAGATTAACTTATACGCTTTATACGCTTTATGCGCTTTATGCGCTTTATGTGCTTTATACACTTTATGCTCTTTATGCGCTTTAATAGAAATCTGATTTTTAATAGATATTAACTATGTTTTTCCGCAAGGTCTACAAATACCTTCATATTTGCCGCTAAATCAGGACCACGGCGGAACATGTCACCACCGACTAAGAACATCGTATCATTGCCATATAAATCAAGCAATTCAGGCAAGCGAAGTTCTGTAACGCCACCACCAGGCGACGGGCACGTTGCCTTAATCCCCTCTATCGGCTTAGTGCAATATTGATGAATACGTTTACACTGGTCAGCCGTAAAGGTAAAACGGCCACCATAAGACACAAAGATGGACATATCAGCACCAAATAACCGAGGTAACAAGCCCATCCATAAATAATCAGCAATACCAGATACACCAGGCAAAGCAAAACCACCCATCATAGCAGGATGAGATATAATAGGTAAACCTAAGCCTTCTTCGTTAGCTAATCGATTAAGCCAGCCATAGCCAACTAATGCAGGGGCTACCATAAGAGCCGTAGCACCAGCTTCTTTGGCAAAATATGCTCTAGCCAGTAAATCTTCGCCATCAGCTGATACATTGGCAGCATATAAAGTATGATGACCAGTCTGTGCATTAGCTTCTGCCACCGCTTCAGCACAGCGTTTTACCCGTTCTTCAAAGGGACAAAACGTTTGATTTGTTATGCCATGATCATCCTTAATTACATCCGCCCCACCTAATACATAAGCACGACACATATCTGCCAAAACTGACGGCGATGTTCCCATGGGCTTAATAACCGCTTGAATAAAGGCCCTCTTAGCAGTCCCAGTAAGTTGCCGCAAACCGTCTAAGCCAAAACGTGGCCCTTTAAATGCGCTAACTAGGGCTGGTGATATTTCAATATCAATTACCCAAATGTGCGGTTGTAAGGAAGAATTGCCAAACACAACATTTAAAAATTGCGTAGCCTCTAAAGCAGTACATTCTACACCATAAGAAATTCGAGCTATAAAATGGCGCTCATCACCAGCTGATTCTAAGGACTCTAAACGACCTACAATATCTCGTTTAATATCCTCATTCTGTAAAAAATCATAAGGAAACTCAATCGTCTGTTCTACTTGCACGCCCCAAGCAATAGCTTTTGCCTCTTCATAGGTAAGGGCTTCTATTTGATAGGTCACTACGAACCGTTCATTGCATAAGTTCTTCATCAGTGCCTCCTTTTAAATACATCTCTAATTCTTTATTTTACTATAAAATGAATATTAATTGTACAACTTAATACGTTTCACCTAAAAATTATTACGTTTTACCTAAAAGTTATTAAGTTTCTAAATTCACTACTAGTGTATTCTAATTTATGATACACTAATAATCAGGATAAAGAGAGAGCCAAACTTGCCCTAACCAGCAATGATTTGGTATGAAGGAGGATTCAACATGAACTGGAACAATTACATTTCAAAAACATCACAAGAACTCCCTGCTTCAGGGATTCGTAAAATTTGGGAGATGTCCCTAGCCATGGATAATGTCTTATCCCTCGGGGTGGGTGAGCCTGATTATGCACCACCTGAAAAAGTATTACAAGCAGCTATTAAAAGCCTTGAAAAGAAAGAAACTAGTTATACTAGCAACGCAGGTCTTTTACCATTGCGCACAGCTATTCGCAATTGGTACCAAAAACGGTATGGTGTAGATTATACAGAAAATGAAATGATGCTAACTATCGGTGCTAGTGAAGCCATCGATCTTGCTATGCGCGTTCTTCTTAACGAAGGTGACGAAGTGCTTATTCCTGATCCTTCCTATGTAGCTTACGCAGCAGAAGTTACATTAAATCGTGGTACCCCGGTTATGGTACCAACACGACTTGAAGAAGGTTTTAAAATTACCCCTGCTGAGCTTGAAAAGGCCGTCACGCCTAAAACAAAAGTGTTACTCATGGGATATCCAAGCAATCCTACGGGTGCTATTTTAAACCAAGAGGATTTAAAAGGCATTGCTGAATTTGCTATTAAACATGATCTTATTGTAGTGAGTGATGAAATTTATTCAGAATTAACCTATGGCCAAACGCACACAAGTATTGCGTCTTTACCAGGTATGAAAGAACGCACACTTATCTTAAACGGCTTCTCCAAAGCCTATGCTATGACGGGCCTTCGTATTGGTTTCCTCTTAGCACCAGAAGAAGTCATTGCTCAAGCCATTAAAATTCATCAATACAGCATTGTAGCCCCAGCTACCCCTATTCAACATGCGGCTATTATCGCCCTTAATGAATGTGATGAAAGCGTTATTAATATGCGTGAAGAATACCAAGCTCGTCGTGACCTTATCGTTGCGGGTTTCCAAAAAATGGGATTACCAATCGCTGTACCAGAAGGGGCCTTCTATGTATTCCCTGATATTTCTAGCTGTGGTTTAAATGACTTTGACTTTGCTGTACAATTATTACAGCAAGAGCATGTAGCAGTCGTACCAGGTTCTGCCTTTGGTGAATGTGGCAAAGGTCGTATCCGTTGTTCCTACGCCTCTTCGCGTGAAACAATCCAAGAAGCCTTAGTGCGCATTGAACGGTTTATTAATGGATTGAAAAAATAATACTTTCTTATCTTATTACAACTAACCGATTCTATACTATAACAAAAAGGGACGGTAGCCCTAATGATTCACATCATATGGGCTACCGTCCCTTTATTATTTATCATGCATTATGTATTGTATGTATTAAGCTTCAGCCAATGCTTTGCCACGCGCTTCACAATCAGCAATTGCTGCATCATCAGGCGCACCAAATACAGGAAGGTTATCAGCTACAATGTTTGCGCCAGCCGCTTTTACACGTTCTGCCCAATCATCAAGCCAAGTACCGCCCCAACCATAAGAGCCGAAAAGAATTACTTGTTTACCAGATAATTTGCCTTCTAACGCTGTGTAGAATGGTTCAAATTCCATTTCTTCCAACTGTTCTGCACCCATATCAGCACAGCCTAAAGCCAATTTATCAAATGTAGCTGCTTCGTCAGCGGAAATTTCAGAAACGGATTTTACTACTACTTCTTGACCTGCATCAGCAATACCTTTACCGATTGCTTCTGCCATTGCAGCTGTGTTACCTGTACCAGACCAATAAATTACACCAATCATGTGATTACCTCCTACTAGCATGCCGTTACGGCTACTAAAGACTCTAATTGTTTACCATTTAAAAGCTGGGTATGACAGTAATTTCTGCATGCCCGAAAACAGTGAAACGAATGCATGGCGGACATAGGGTTGCCATAGACTTTCCATTCACCACAAAGTTTATAGCCACTCCCTTTCAAACGAATAAAGGAGCGCACATCATGGATTGGATAGCCCAAAAACAGACCTATTTCATGAGGAAAATCTTGTCGTTCTTCTAAACGTCGTTTTAAACGAGCAAACCATACATCTAAAGACTCTGTTGGCATATAGCCATACATCTTTAAAAAGCCTACGTGCTCTGGTCGCCGTAAATATTCCTCTAACATCCGTTTGCGAAACACTAACAACAATCTTCGTTGGTCGCAGTGACATAATTCATAAAAGAACAAGCCACGATCATTAAACATTTCATTATACGCCGACAAAGCCGTTGTCAAATGTATATCCTTATCTCGTGGAATAGCCACAAGATTCGCCACCTTGATGCCCCGTATTGCCGGCGCACAATGATAACCGATAATAGTATCTATCTCGCTTACCATAGTTTACCCTGCCTCTCAATGTTTTCAGGAGAACACTTGCTCTCAAGGCTGTCATACTAGTAAATCCGGATTTAATAAATAGTAGCTTCTTACCAAGCTACTATCTACTTGGCGAAAAATAATTAAGCTAACTATCTTCTTCATTCATCATACAATCAAAGTAGGTATCTGTCAATAAAAATGACAATTATTTTCATTTATGATATTTTAACAAGTTCTGTATGACAACTGAGTAAACGATATACTTCGATATACTCAATATAGCAATAATCTCTTATAAAACAAAGAGGATGAGGTATCTTTATTGTATACCTCATCCTCTAAAAAATCGGTAGCCTCAGCCACAAAATGCTCCATTCGGACAAATATTTTTGAGAAAATTATTCAACTACTTTAATTTTCCCATAAATTTTTCGTTATTGATAACAAAACGCTCATGTGTTCCCTGACCAATACAAGCCTCACCTTCATAGGCTGACACACGATAGGAAATCTTTCGCCCCTCAACAGCTGTTATTTCTGCTTCAGCCCGAATAGTAGCGCCTACAGGAGATGGCTTATCATGGGTAATATTCAAGGAAATCCCTACCGTACCTTCACCGTCTGCCAAGTAATTAGTCAAAGCAGCTACCGCCGCTTCTTCCATTAGAGCGCACATAGCAGGTGTAGCAAACACCGGCAAAGCACCACTTTTCATAGTTTTAGCTATATTTGCCTCTGTTACCATTACAACTGCTTCACCGCGCAAGCCAACTTGAATACTCATATACGCCTCCTAGGGTAAATACAACTTATAAAATGACTCTCTTATAATTAGTATACTATATTCAAGTTAACCTTAAAACAAAAAACATAAATATCCTTAATATTCTTGCTCATATTGCCAATCAATTAAAGATATAGTACACTGTTATCTATTTATAATTGACGTCTTCGTTAACACAAGCTGGTAATGGCCGTTTATGAATACCTGCAATTAAATTATTAGCTGTTAAGATTGCCATTTTATGACGAGTTTCATTTGTAAAGGATCCTATATGTGGTACTATCATGACTTTGCCAGTTGCCAATAATGGATGCTCCTTAGGTAGTGGCTCTGGATCGACTACATCAAGTGCCGCATAAGCAATTTGTCCTGTTTCAAGCGCCGTAACTAAAGCCGCTGTATCAACGACTGCACCACGACCTACATTGACAAATAAAGCATCTTTTTTCATTAAAGCAAATTCCTCACTACTAATCATGCCGCGTGTAGCTTCTGTTAAAGGCGTCATGACTAACACAGTATCACTATTTGCTAATAAGTCTGCTTTAGTACAATATGTTAGGTTTTGTACTTCATCATCTTTACGACGTGTTCTATTGTGATACAAAATTTGCATGCCAAAAGCTTGTGCTCGCTTAGCAATAGCCAAGCCGATTTCACCTAAGCCAATAATGCCTAACGTACTTCCCTTTAAATCACAGCCAATATGAATTGGGCTTTGTTTAGTCCATAAACCTTGTTTAACAAATTCTACATTTTCTACTATACGACGATTAGCTGCCGCAACTAATGTAAAGGCTAATTCTGCTACTGTATCAGTTAAAACATGAGGTGTATTGCCATGGGGAATTCTTTTAGCTGTAAGGTCTGAAATAACAATATTATCATAGCCCACTGAATCTTGCGCTACCACTTTTAATTTTGGTGCACTGGCTAATAAGTCAGCATCTACTTTAATATGTTTACTACTCCATAATCCATCAGCTTCACGTAACCACTCTTTTAATATTGAACGTGGCATAGGGGTAGGCTCTTGCCATTGTTTAATCGTAGCCCCTTCGGCTAATTTAGCTAAGCCATCAGGCCGTACTTTCCCTGCAACAATTACTAATGGTTTTTCTGTTTCCATTACAAAACACCCTATCTTATTTAATAAAGCTTACATGTTTATTAATTTCAGCTAACGCTTTTTCTTTATTTTCATTATATTCTACTTTTTTCTGTTCAAACCAGTTATTGCCATAAGTATCAATAGACACAATTAAAGGGCCGAATTCTTTAACTCGACAAGTCCATAATGTTTCAGGCATGCCTAACTCTTTCCAGTTAGCTTGTTCAATTTCTTCTACTTCAGTAGCGGCTAGCACTGCATTACCGGCAGGGAATACTAAGTGCAAGGCTTTGAACTCTTGGCAAGCCTTTTGTGTGCCTGGGCCCATGCCCCCCTTACCTACAATAAGGCGCACACCGGTCTGTTTTACAAAATCATATTCGAATTTTTCCATGCGCATACTTGTTGTTGGGCCTACAGAAATCATTTCATATTTGTCATTCGCTTCATCAACCGCTTTGACAATTGGGCCAGCATGTAAAATAGCCCCATCCCGTACATCAACAGGAAGTTCACGACCATATTCAATCAAACGGCGGTGTGCCACATCACGACAAGTCGTAATATGACCTGTTAAGTAAATAATATCGCCTGCTTTAATGCCTTCAAGATCTTTAGCTGAAATTGGTGTTGTTAAAATTTTCTTTTCCATTAGTATGCCACCCCACTATGAGATAATACAGTACATTTACCATCTTTAGTAAATACTAAATGACCACGACGATGATTCCAACAGCCTACGTTAACGGCTACGCTCAATACGGACGGATGACGGGTACCATTTTCAATGTTTACCCCCATAACAGATTTATCGCCACCCATACCTTGTGGTCCTAAGTGAAGCGAGTTAATACCATCCTCTAATAATTGTTCCATATAAGCTGCTTTTTCATTTGGATTTTTTGAACTTACAGGACGCATAAGAGCTTTTTTAGAATAGAGTGCCGCTGTATCAATGGACGTAGCAATCCCAACACCAACCAACAATGGTGGGCATGCATTTAAACCATAGGAAGTCATCAAATCAAGTACAAATTTAGCAACGCCTTCATATCCTTCACCAGGCATTAACGTTTTACCACTACCAGGCAAGGAGCAACCGCCACCAGCCATGTATGGGAAAATTTCTACATCATCACGATCGGGAACAATATCCCAAAATACATACGGTGCTGTTAAACCAATATTCTTTTTTGTATTAAATTCGTCAAATGTTTCAACACTATTGTGACGTAATGGAGTTTCTTGTGTTGCTGTCAAGGTAGCTTCTCGTAAAATGCTTTCCAATTCACCGATCAATGGGAAGTTAGCGCCACATTTTACCCAATATTGTAATACCCCTGTATCTTGGCAAGAAGGACGACTCAATTCTTTAGCAAGTTCCATATTTGTGTGCATAGTATCATAAATAGTTTTAGCTAATGGGTTCTTTTCATCAGCAGCTAATTCCTTAATTTTAGCATCTACATCATCTGGCAATACTTTAGACATATAGCCTACAAAATCTGCAATAATGCGAGTCATTTCCTGACTCTGAGTAACCTTTTCCATAATGGCCTCCTTAAAAATAAACTGTACTTACGGATAAAATGGGAAGAAAATTGGTAATAAAATCAACGAAGTAATAGCAGCGAGAATTAAATACGGGCCGCCTACTTTTACATAATCCATAAAGCTGTAACCAGCCACATTATAAACCATTGTATTTGGTGGACAGCCAATCGGCGTAGCAAACGCTACAGAACCCCCAATTACGGTCGCCATAAGCACCGCTTTAGGATCTGCCCCAACTTGCTGTGCCAAAGCTAATCCAATAGGTACTAATAAAGCAGTTGTAGCTGTATTTGACATAAACTGTGTTAACACGGCCGCAATGATAAATACTACAGCAAGCAATACAAACGGTGATGGATTATCGCCTAAACTCTTAATAATGGTATCTGCAATCATCACCCCAGCCCCTGTTTTTACAAGCGCTTGTGCCAATGCCAAAGAACCGACAAACAATAGAATTGTTTTCATATCAATAGCATTAACAGCTACTTTTTCTGAAATCGTACGCGTCGCTACTAGAATAAGTGCACCAATCCAAGCAATAACATGTAACTTAATACCTAATTGAGATTCAAATATCATGCCTAATACCGTGCCTACCAAGGTGGCTGCGGCAATCACTTTACGCCATTTAGCTACCTTACTGTAATCGGCTTCTGTATTATATTCCGTATCTACTTGATGTGTTGGCGCTTCGGGTAGTAATTTGTGGCCAATTAAAGCAAAATAGGCAATCCCTACTAAGAGCACCGGCAAACCAACTAAGGCATAATCGAAGAAAGCAAAGGCTAAATTCTGTTGCGCCAAGCCAGACTGAGCAATCATATTCCCTGGGGACCCAATTAAACTTACATTACCACCAGCTGAAGCAGCAATGGCTAAGGGCATTAATAACTTAGTCGCTTTAATCCCTGTCCGTTGAACTAAGCCCATGGCTACGGGAATTAATACTGCCGTTGTACCTGTATTGGATAAAAAGGTCGACATGGTGCCAGTAATTACCATGACAGCAATAATTACATGCCGTTCTGTCTTAGCAAAGCGATTCACTAAGCCCCCTACTGCATGCGCTACACCAGTTTCAAAAAAGGCGGCCCCTACAATGAACATAGCCATAAATAACAATACATTAGAATCGACAAAACCTAAAAAGGCTTCTTTTGGGGTTAATACCCCCGTCAAGGTTAAACACACCGCTACGGTCATAGCCGTAATCGATAAGGGAATTTTTTCCCATACAAACATAATAATGGCAAAAACTAATAAAACTAACGTTACAATAACACCATCCATAAAGAACTCCTCTCGTTAACTTATACACGTTGGTGATACTGTGAATGCATTCGATGATTTCATTATACGCATATATGAAAAATCAGCTATCCAATTTATGCTATGAAAATAATTTTCATTTAGTTGATTTTTTATGACTTCATATACAAATTTTCGTAAATACATATAAAAAAATGACTAGCCTTATTTTTTAAAAAGCTAGTCATTCTATGACTTTTTAGATAGTAACTAAATATATATAGCCATTTAGAATCTAAAAAAATCCCCAATTCGATTTTTATTAGGTAGTAATTAAATTTTTATTAAAAATATTAAATTCCTATAATTTACTTTAAGTCATCACTAGACTGTAATGTCGCCACTAAAGTAGCTAAGGTATCTTCCAACTGGGCTTTAACCTGTTGCAAATTATCCCTTGATAGATTCTTTTCACCGGACTTACGTGGTCGTTGCTCTATTGGTGTCGCCATATATGTCTGCAAGCGCTGACTAATTGTAGCATCATCTTCTGCAATATATTCCTTCCAATTATCCATCATCGTTTGCCGCTCTACCTTTGTAGCAATTCGTCGATATTCTGAAGGCGTCGTGTGAAAATGTCTACGAAATGCTGTATTAAAGGATTTCACGTCAGAAAAGCCACATTGATTAGCTATATCAACCACTTGCTGCTTTGTATTCACAAGCTGCACCGCCGCTTCACGAAGTCGCATACGCAATAAATACGTTTTAAAGGAAATACCTAATTGACGCTTAAAAAACTGCGAAGCATAACTTTCCGTATAGCCCCCAATAGCAGCTATATCTCCCAACGTAAGCTGTTCCTTGTAATGTTTATCAATGTATGTAATCATCTTTTCAAAGGTCGCTTCTTGCTGTAAGGCCACCGCATTCCCTTGTGGCTCATACGCTACTGGCAATAAAATACCAATGATAGTTTGTAATGCTTGCAAAAATAAACGCTCAACATCTAAATCAGGTGTGCTTAATAATGGGTTAGTAATGTCACTTACCTCGACGTCACTTCCTATAGAAGCTGTATTATTACTAACACGTTTGACCTTAGCTAAGCCCATAATTAGTTGTCCTAATTGTTCTCGTAACTGTGCGTAAACAGGCATGTTTTGTGTGCTCTCATCAGTAGCAACAAAGAAAGTAGATTGACGAAACAGACTTTCATATTGTGCCAACACAGCCGGATGTAAATGCAAAACCATAGCAATCGTATCAGGTTCTAAGGCTAATGTGGCATGACCACATTGAGGCGGCAAAATAATAATATCGTTAACACCTAAATTCGTATATTCCCTATCATGGCAAACTTCTACAGCCCCTTGTAGCACAACGAGAACCTCGATTTCAGGATGCCAATTATAATGATACGTGCCAATGCGATAAATATATTGACTAAATTTTATATGTCCATGGTCGTACACATAATTAAAGTAATTCATGACCTCTCCTATTATCTCAAAATTATTAGCCTTATATCCATATTACCCGTTTTCATTAACTAAGCGCTGATAACAAGGGCATGTCACAATGTGATCATTCACTAGGCCAATCGCCTGCATGAAAGAATATACTATAGTAGGGCCTACAAAGGTAAAGCCACGTTTCTTTAAATCCTTACTAATCTGTTCTGCTAGCGGTATAATCGCAGGTACCTCTGCCTGAGTTTGCCAATGCCCCACTATTGTTTTTCCATCGGTAAATTGCCAAATATAAGCATCAAAAGATCCAAATTCAGCTTGCACTTTTTGAAATGCTTGTGCATTTTTACGAAGGGACGCTACTTTTAAACGATGACGAATGATATTCGGATTTTGCAACAATGCCGCTTCTTTTTCTGGTGTATAGCCTGCCAAAGTAGCTATATCAAAGCCATCAAAGGCCTCTCGCATTGCTTCACGACGCTTAATAACAATCGTCCAGCTCAAACCAGCTTGCATACCTTCTAAAATCAACATCTCGAATAATTTAGCATCATCATGAACGGGTACACCCCACTCTGTATCATGATAAACTTGCTCCAACTCACTGCGACTAGCCCAAGAACACTGTCCTATCTGCTCTTTCATATGCAAATACTCCTCTAAGAATCATGTATTATGTGAAATTGATATAGCAAAATTAATTATTTTTCATAATTTCATGGTATTTTTTCTTAATTTCGCATATATTAGTATTATACCATTTTATATAGTGTAAGCGGTTTTATTTTCAAGGAGGTATTACCTATGATGCAATTGTTGGGCGGAGTTATCGTTATTGTCGCCTTTGCCGCCATCATTCGCAAGTATGAAACACGTACGGTCTTACTCATCGCAGGTGCTTTAATGTGCTTAATCGGTGGTGTGATGGGCCAATTTATGGATGCTTTTGTGAAAACCATGGTTCATGGCACATTAGTACCTACCATCTGTGCTGTTATGGGCTTTGCCTTCGTTATGAAACACACGGAATGTGACCAGCATTTAGTTCATGCTTTATCTGGCCTAATCTCCAAAAGTCATGCGGTTATCATTCCTCTAGCTATGTTGATTACTTGGTGGCTTAATATTGCCGTAACAAGTGCTGCTGGCGCGGCTGCTGCAATTGGTAGTATTTTAATCCCTGCCTTATTAGCGGCTGGTGTGCATCCTGCTATGGCTGGTGCCGCTGTATTAGCTGGTACTTGGGGTAGTACGATTAGCCCTGGTAACACGCATGTAGCCTTTATCTCTAAAATGGCTAATGTAGATGTAATGTTTGTAGTTCTAGAAACTGCAGTGCCTGCTATTATTGCTTCTTTGGTGGTAGCTATTACGCTTACTTTAGTAGCTGCTGTAAAAAAAGAAGGCCCTAACAAAGAGCGTCAACAAGCACTTGCTGAACACGGCGATGCTTCTTTAACAGCAACCTTAAAAGTAAACCCACTTAAAGCATTAGCACCTATCATTCCATTAATCATTTTAGTTGTGACTAACTTAAACTTACCTATGGTTAAAGCTATGGGCATTTCAAAAGTAAGCGTACCAGCTGCGATGATTATCGGTTGTGTTCTTGCTTTACTCATTGCTCGTGCTAACCCACAAGAAGTAACCAAAGACTTCTTTAAAGGTATGGGCGAAGCCTATGGTAGCATTATTGGTCTTATCATTGCAGCCGCTGTATTTACACAAGGTATGCAAGCTATGGGTCTTACTGATGCTTTACTAACGTACATGAAAGATTCCGAATCTATTGCTAAAATCGCTGGTAGCTTTGGTCCTTTCATCATCGCAATTCTTTGCGGTTCTGGTGATGCAGCAGCCCTTGCTTTCAATGGTGCAATTACACCTCATGCAGCTAGCTTTGGTATGAACATGGTAGACCTTGGTTCCTTAGCTCAAATCTCTGGCGCTATTGGCCGTTCTACATCTCCAGTAGCTGGTGCAGCTATTATCTGTGCTACCTTAGCTAAAGTAAGCCCTATGGAGTTAGCAAAACGTAATATTATTCCTATGCTAGCTGGGGTTATTACATTCTTAATTTTATTCTAATAATTCATTTATTCCAACCGCTACTACCTAGCACGGTATATTCTAAATGCTAGGTAAAATGTAATTACTATATAAGTTAGGTACTAAGTTGTTCCATTTTATATGTTTCTATATTTCTTTTTTCTTAAGGAGGTTCTCATGATTCAAGAAAAGCGTGTCCTTGATGAATTCTTTGAACTCGTTCAAATCCCTTGCTCCACTCTAAATGAACGCGTTGTAGCAGATTTACTTACTAAACGATTAGAAGATCTTGGTTTCACCGTGGAAGAAGATAACGCTGGTGAAAAACTTGGTGGCAACACTGGCAACCTAGTAGCCACTCGCAAAGGCACGGTACCTGAAGCACCTATGATTATGCTAACGGCTCACATGGACTGCGTAGAACCTTGTGCTAATATTAAACCACAACTAAAAGACGGCCTCATTACCTCTGATGGCACAACAATTTTAGGCGGCGATGATAAAGCTGGCGTAGTAGCTATTTTAGAAGCACTTCGCGTAATTAAAGAAAAAGACCTTCCATACGGTGATATTCAAGTAGTATTCACCATTGCCGAAGAAGGTGGCGTAAATGGTTCCAAAAACATGGATTCTTCCTTGTTAAAAGCTAAATTAGGCTTTACTTTCGATACGTCTGGCGCTCCTGGTCGTATTGTACATAAAGCACCTGGTCAAAATAAAGTGCGTGCTGTTATTACAGGTAAAGCTGCCCATGCAGGTAATGCACCTGAAAAAGGAATCAATGCTATCGTAGCCGCTGGTCATATGCTTACTAAATTACCACAAGGCCGACTTGATGAAGAAACAACTTGTAACATTGGCACCATTAGCGGTGGTCGGGCAACTAATATCGTAGCTGATGAAGCTACTATCTTATTAGAAACTCGTAGCCGTAATAAAGCTAAATTAGACAAATTAACTGCTGATGTAGTAGCTATTTTCGAAGCAGGCGCTAAAGAAACTGATACAACTGTAGATGTAAAAGTATTACCTGCTTACGATCCATTCGATTTAGCTGTTGACTCTGAAACTATTAAATTAGCTAGCAAAGCCGCTGAAGAATTAGGCTTCCCTGTAAATGTTGTTGAATCTGGTGGCGGTAGTGATGCAAGCTTCTTCAATGCGTATGGCGTGCCTACAGCCGTTCTTGGTGTTGGTATGACAAATGTTCATACAAAAGATGAATGCTTATTAGAAGAAGATTTATACAACTCTGCTCGTTTAGCAACCCAAATCATTATTGAAGCCGCTAAACAATAAGTTATTAATAACATTGTTTATACTTAAAACGACCTACCTCTGGTAGGTCGTTTTTTCCTATCTCCCCTATGCGGATACCTTATAAAGAAATGTACTATATAGACTTTTCAACTATTCTATGTTACAGTAAAAATATAGTTAATACGCCATATCTATTGTCACCGGATAAAGGTATGTAGCATCAAAGAATCTATCGTAGGTCATAGAAGATAGATAATTTGATGCTTTTTTTGAGGTAATATTTATGAATACATTAAAACAAATGAGTCTTTTTAGTAAAATTAAACATTTCATTGTCTTAACAATTCCTATCATCTTAACACAATTTGCCATTACTGGGGGCTCTTTTGTGTCAGTTGTCTTAACTGGACAATATAATACAGTAGATTTAGCGGGTATCTCGGTGGGCTTTAATCTATGGACAGCCTGTTACTACGGCATTATCGGTATTCATCTAGGCATTTCACCCATTATTGCCCAATTATTAGGGGCTAAAGAAACAAAAAATATTCCCACTATTATCTATCATGGTCTCATCTTATCCGTATGTTTCTTTCTTCTAATGATTCTCTTAGGCCTCACTATACTTGATCCTATTTTAACTCATTTACAATTGGAGCCGGCGGCCTATGAAATTTGTTGGCAATATTTAAAGGCCATTGCCGTAGGTTTATTGCCTTTAATTTTAACTTGTGTACTACGGAATACCCTAGACTGTCATAGTTATACCCACTATACCATGTATATCATTCTTTGCGGACTAGGTCTTCATATCTTTTTAGATTACGCGCTTATTTTAGGACATTTTGGTTTTCCTGCCTTAGGTGGTTTAGGGGCTGGTATTGCTACGGCCATTGCTTATTGGTTTAACTTTATCATCTTTTTAATCGTTCTCATCCTAGGGAAACCTTTTAAAGGATACCGCCTATTCCGTCAAACCTTCACCTTTGACTTTACTTATATTCGGGAACAATTGCGACTAGGATTACCTATAGGCCTTGCCATTTTTGCAGAAAGCAGTGTTTTTAGTCTCGCCGGAATTGCTGCCACTGCCTATGGCACTAGCATTATTGCCGCCCATCAAGCAGCTTTGAGCTTTACATCCCTTTTCTACGGCGTACCATTAAGTATCGGTATCGCCGCTACTATTACTGTGGGCTACGCTGTGGGAGCAAAAGATCTTCACGAAGCAAAGACATATTCCTATATTGCTCGTGGTCTAGCCGTTGTCCTAGCTATGACAATTTGTTTATACACCTTTACCCATTTACCAACCATTGCTAACTACTATACCAATGATCCAAGCATGGTAGATTTAATCGGTAGCTTTTTAAGTTATGCTGTCTTTTTCACTGTCATTGATGCTCTTGGGACACCAATTCAAGGTATTTTGCGAGGCTATAAAGATGTGCGTATTATTTCCATCATTGCCTTATCTAGTTTCTGTGGTACCAGTATTCCTATTGCGGCTATTTTTACTTTTATTTTCAACTATGGCCCCTACGCTATTTGGATTGGACTATTAGGAAGTACCTTAATTGCAGCTATCCTTTTCACGTGGCGCGTATGGTATATTCAAACCAAAAAGTTCAAAATAGTTGACAACCCAGATATATGATGTTAGAATACATAACAGTTTTTACTCATCGTTTAACTCAAACGATATAATTTCATAACTTGATGACTTTTGTCGCCGGATAAAAGATATAACATCAAATACTCTATCGTAGGCCATTGAAGGTAGAGTGTTTGATGTTTTTTTATTCAACTATATTCATATACTATGATAAGAAAGGAGTTATTCATGAATACAAATCTATCTTTATGGCATAAAACAATAAATTTCATACAGTTAACAGTCCCTATTATTATCACGCAATTTGCCTTAACAGGTGGGTCCTTTTTCTCAGTCGTCATGACGGGGCAATATAGCACAACCGATGTAGCTGGTATTTCAGTAGGTTTTAATATTTGGATTGCTTGCTACTATGGCGTCCTCGGGATTCTACTTGGTATTGCTCCCATTATGGCGCAACTATTAGGTGCTAATAAACAAGAAAATATTCCTACCGTTATTATCCATGGCCTATGGCTCGCTATTATTTTTAGCGCACTCTTAATCATTAGTGGCCTTTTATTCTTAAAACCACTACTACAATATTTAGCTTTAGAGCCGGCTGCTTATGAAGTATGTATGCAATATATGAAAGCTATGGCCTTCGCCCTACCACCGCTCATCTTAACTTGTACGCTTCGTAATACAATAGACTGTCATGGCCATACCCGCTATTCTATGATAATTATGAGCCTCGGTTTACTCATTCACATAACTTTAAATTATGCTCTAATTTTAGGTAATTTTGGCTTCCCTGCTTTAGGTGGTCTAGGTGCTGGTATCGCCACAGCCATTGCCTATTGGTTTAATTGTCTAACCTATTTAGGGGTACTCCTTTATAAGCAACCCTTTGCGAAATACCAACTTATCAAACAAAGCTGGGCCCTTCAATGGACGCCCTTACGGGAACAATTACGAATTGGCCTCCCTATAGGTGTAGCGGTATTCTGTGAAAGTAGTATTTTTAGTTTAGCTGGTCTCGCTATCACCTATTATGGCACACAAGTCATTGCCGCTCATCAGGCTGCTATTAGCTTTGTTAATCTGTTCTATGGCATTCCCCTCAGTATCAGCATGGCTAGTACTATTGTCGTAGGCTATCAAGTAGGAGCTAAACAATATAAAGAAGCGACCACCATGTCCTATATAGCACGAGGTTCAGCCCTTGCTATTGCAGCGTTTATGAGTATTATTATCTTTACTAATTTACGGCTTTTTGCAAGTTTCTATACTAATGAGCCAGCTATGGTGGATATTATTGCTTCTTTCATGAGTTATGCAGCCTTCTTTATTATTATTGATGCATTTGGAACGCCTGTACAAGGTATTTTACGGGCCTATAAAGATGTGGCGATTATCTCTAAAATAGCTATAGCCACTTACTGGGGCGCTTGTATTCCTATTGCCTTAGGGTTTATCTATTTCACCAATTTAGGCCCCTATAGCGTATGGCTTGGCCTACTAGGAGGCGTTGGCTTAGCAGGAATATTATATATTTGGCGAGTTATGTATTTACAAACAAAACGTTTTATATAAGCTACAAACAATTTATATAAATTACAATCGCTTTAAATGAAATACAAACTATTTATATAAAATACTAAACCAATACAACCAAAAAGCTCCACAATTAGGTTTTATACCTTAATTGTGGAGCTTCTTTGTTTCAAAACGTTTTTATTATTTAGTGTTACTTAAATATTTTTCAACTAATGCCCCTGCTACAGCAATGCCATTAATCATATCATCTTCCTCAATATCAAATCTTGGATTATGATGAGGTGCTTTAATATCAGAGCCTAAAATCATGTATGTTGCTTTGCCACCATTGGCAATTACACGCTCTAAGAAGTAAGCACAATCTTCACTACCACCGCCTGTATTAGTAAGTGGCACATCACGGAATAAGCCCATATCTTTAGCTAAGACCTGAACTTCTTTAGCTAATTCCTCGGAATTGATACAAGCTGGGGCACTGCCCATTTCTTTTATATCCACTTCACTATCGTACATAGCAGCTGCGCCCTGTAACACTTCATATGCACGCTTACAAATATATTCGTTAATTTCCCCTGTTTCACCACGAGTTTCAATCTGTAAATACGCTCTATCTGGAATTACGTTACGGCCCGTGCCTGCATTTAACACACCTACGTTAATGCAAGAGTTCCCTTTGGAGTGACGAGAAATTGCCTGTAAATTTAATGCAGCTGTACAAGCCGCTAACAAGGCATTCTTCCCTAACTCTGGGGAAGCGCCTGCATGAGATGAATAGCCTTTAAACTCTACATCTAATTTTGTCGTCGCCAAGAAACCATAATTCATACAAGCTAAGCAATTAGCAATCGCTTTATTAATGCCAATATGCATGCCGAAGAAAATATCTACATCGTCTACAACCCCAGCATCACGCATGGCTTTCGCACCGCGAACGCCTTCCTCAGCAGGTTGTAAAATCAACTTAAACGTACCATGCAACTCGTCTTTATGGCTCATAATATATTCTGCTAAGCCTAATGCCATTGTTAAATGTGCGTCATGACCACAAGCATGCATAGCTTTGTCATGTTTTGACGAAAAACCTTCTTTAGCTGGTAAATGATCTTCTGTTTGCGCTTCTACAACATCATTGGAATCAATATCAGCGCGAAATGCCACTACAGGTCCTTGATCATCAATGTGCAAGGTAGCTACTAAGCCAGTAAAACCATAACCCATAGCCTCTACCCATTTAGGATTAGCACCCTCTGCAATAGCACGCTCCATAGCGGCCTTCATAACTTCATCACTAGGAACGCCCATACGGGTTTCTGCATTAATAACGTCTTTCCCTACTTTTAATTCATAACCCAATTCTGTCAAGCGATCGGCCGCAATAGCCGCGGTGCGGTATTCTAACCAGCCTGGCTCTGGATGCTGATGCAAATCACGGCGCATAGCTACAAAACGATCTCGGTTGTCATTCGCAAAGGCAATACTCTTATAGGTACTCATATAGGCAACTCCTCTCAAACTCTCAAAACGAATACTGTGAGAAATCAATCAATTATACATATAATGATTTCTTCAAACTGTGTAAAATTCAACTACGTTTTTATCATACCACAAATTATCCCTTTCTTGTAAGAGCATTATAAAAAGCGTGCTCGAAAGCACGCTTTTTAAGTCTGTAATTGCAAAATTAGCATATACAGAGATATTTAATTAATAATGCAAGTCATCTGGACCAATACGATGACGGAATGTCCAATATGTCCATCCTTGGTAAATTAATACGATTGGCACGAAGATAAGTGCTACAATTGTCATTAATGTCAAAGTATATTCAGAAGAAGATGCATTTTTAATAGTCAAGCTCCAAGCTGGGTTCAAGCTGGAAACCATAATACGTGGGAATAAACCAGCAAAGTATGCAGCTGTTACGGAGATGATGCTTAAGCAGCTAAATGTAAAACCAACACCTGGACGACGTACACGAGTGAAGCCCCAGGAAATAAGGAAGAACACGATGCAAAGAGCAAATGCTACTGTAGCAATCATACTATTAAATAAATCAGTGTAGTAATAAGTAGCCCCTACTAATACAAGAGCACCTACCGCTGTAATAACACCTTCTACTAAAGCAGTAGCACGAGCGCGTTCTGCGATTGGACCAATTGTTTTAATAGCTGTATACAAAGCACCATGGTATACGAATACCAAGATGAATGCTAAACCACAAAGAATTGTGTATGGGCTAAGTAAATCAAAGAAGCCTCCTACGAAATTCATCTGACCATCAATTGGTGTACCTTGAATTAAGTTACCTACTGTAACGCCCCAAAGAAGAGCTGGAATTAAGGAACCAAAGAAAATGCAATAGTCAAATGTTTTACGCCATGCTAAGGATTTATCTTTACTACGGAATTCAAATGCAACACCACGAGCGATTAAAGCAGCCAACATTAAGAATAAAGCTAAATAAAAACCACTAAATAAAGTTGCATATACATGTGGGAAGGATGCAAAGGTAGCACCACCAGCGGTAATCATCCAAACTTGGTTGCCATCCCATACAGGACCAACTGTGTTAATCATCTGACGACGTTCCACATCATTTTTACCTAAGAATGGAAGCAAGATACCAACGCCATAGTCAAAGCCTTCCAGTGTGAAGAATCCTGCGAATAATACACATACGAGGATGAACCACACTACGTCTAAATTTTGTAAAATTATTTCCATAATGCTGCCTCCTCTCTAATATCTTGAGATGGATTGCCTTCTGGACCTTTCTTAATATGTTTCACTGCCAAGTATAAAGCAGCAATAGCCGCTAAAATATATACAGCGGAGAAACCAATAATTGTTGTCCAAATTTCACCAGCAGTTACAGTGCTAGATACACCATCTGCTGTTTTTTGTAAGCCATAAACGAGCCATGGTTGACGCCCCATTTCAGCTACATACCAACCAGTTGCATTAGCAATGTATGCAAATGGCAACATCCAGAATACAGCATTAAGCATTGCACGGGATGTTTCAAGTTTACCAGCACGGTTCATAGCAAATGCTACGATAGCTACTAAGAACATTAATACGCCAGAGAATACCATAGCACGGAAGGACCAGTACATGGAGGTTACATGCGGTACATAATCGCCAGGGCCATATTTTTCTTCATCAGCTTTCTGAAGCTCTTTCATACCTTGCATTTCACCATTGAAATCATCAGTTGCCACGAAGCTCAATAAACCTGGAATTTCAACGAAACTATTAGTAGTCTGATTTTTTTCATCAATAGTAGCAAATAAGCTAAATGGAGCACCTTTAGTTGTATCCCAAAGACCTTCTACAGATGCAATTTTCATTGGCTGAACTTTAGTTACATACTGACCATGTAAGTGACCAGCACCCATTACTAACACGCCACCAATGATAGTAAATACTAAGCCCCATTTAATAGAGCGTTTGTAGAAATCGACAGCGTTATTGCGAAGTAAGTGCCATGCACTAACAGCCGCGATAATAACACCGGCAGTCATTAAGCCATCAAAGAAAATGTGAGCAAATTGTCCTGGTACGTACCCATTTGATAAGATAACTCCAAAATTTTCCATTTCGGCACGACCATTACGAATTACATACCCTACTGGATGTTGCATGAAAGAACTTGCCACCAAAATCCAGAAAGCTGATAAGTTGGTACCAATAGCTACTAACACAGCTACTGCAGCGTGTGCTTTAGCAGACAATTTATCCCAACCAAAAATCCAAGCACCCATAAATGTGGATTCAAGGAAGAATGCGGTCAACGCTTCAAGTGCTAAAGGAGCACCAAAGATATCCCCCATAAAACGAGAATATTCAGCCCAGTTCATACCGAAGTGGAACTCCTGTACGATACCAGTTACGACACCCATGGCAAAATTGATTAAAAATAATTTCCCCCAGAACTTTGCCATTTTTTTGTACACTTCATTGTTAGTGTTTACGTAGGTAATTTCTAAAATTGCTACGACTACTGTCATCCCCAGTGTCACAGGAACGAACAGCCAGTGATAGATCGATGTCAAGGCAAATTGCCATCGAGCTAACAGTAATGCTTCCATCATACTTAAAACCTCCTCACTTATTAATCGCGCGCTTGCGCCTTAGATGGACATCCTCTTTGCAAATGAATTTCACGTTCTCGCTTAGCCAATGATTCAAAATCAACAGCCTTCAAGTCCTTGATCAAATCTGCTTGGATTTGACCAAATCGTTCCTGAACAGAACAACTACCGTGACAACCACGGGAACATGTTTCATTATCGTATAAGCAACGCTGTAAATAAGTTGCTCCTTCCACAGCTTCAATTACATCCAATAAGGTAATATCTTTTGGCTTGCGTGCCAATGCAAAGCCACCATCTACACCTCGGAAGGATTGCATGATGTTTCCCGATATAAGATTTCTCATAATTTTTAATAGAAATCGATCAGGAATTTTCTGTGCTTTTGCCAACTCACCACCGGTAATTTTTGTCCCATTCGGCAGGAGTGACATATGCAATACCATACGGAATGCATAATCAGTTGCTTGGTTAAGTTTCATAACTGCCCCCTAATACCTAATACAAACTAATTCGAAATAATTCGATTTTGCAATTATTACAATGAACATTACAAACTTAGTATACTTTGCAGTCATAAAAAAATGCTCGTAATATGAGCATTTTTCTGTTCATCTCCATTATAGTCAATACTCTCGCGAATTGCAATAAGATATTACCAATTTTGCTAGAGATTGTTATATCAAATACGCACTGTAATTCCTAGTATTACAGTATATTTTAAACTACCTATAAGTTATATTGATGATATTTCTCAATTATTTAATTTTCAATTTACTTCATCATAATAAAACTAAGGTTTACTATGGGAAGTAATTATAACATCCAGCGAATACTATCAATAATTAGATACGCAATGCCTGACATAATAGCACTTAATGGAATCGTTACAAACCAAGCTAACACCATAGAGCGTGCTACACCCCAGTTAACAGCTTTAACACGTTTCGCTGTCCCTACCCCCATAATAGAACCACTTACTACATGAGTTGTAGATACAGGTAAGTGTAAAAATGTAGCTGTAAAAATAGTGATGGCTGAATTTAAATCAGCAGCAAAACCATTAATAGTTTCTAACTTAAATATTTTAGTCCCCATTGTACTAATAATACGCCAACCACCAGCAGCTGTACCTAATGCCATAGCAGCCGCACAGGCAACTTTTACCCAAGTTGGTACATCTAAGGTATCAATGTAACCACCACTAAGTAAGGTTAATGTAATAATACCCATAGCTTTTTGAGCATCATTAGAGCCATGAGAAAAAGCCATCAAAGTAGCTGATAATAATTGCATATTACGGAATCGGTCATTTAATGTAATTGGTGAAAATCGACCAAATAATACTAACAATAAGTTCATAATTAAATAACCTAATACCATGGCAATAATTGGTGACAACACAAGGGATAAGAAAATCCGGCCTATACCAGTAAAGTTTAGTGCTTCATAGCCTACAGATACCATAACGGCGCCGATTACGCCACCAATTAATGCATGCGATGAAGAACTAGGAATACCATACCACCAAGTCACTAAATTCCAAATAATAGCGCCTAACAAGGCTGCACTAATGACTTCTGCATTAATAAGACTTGCTGAAGTAACTAAGTCGCCACCAATTGTTTTTGCTACCCCAGTACTAACCAAAGCACCAATAAAGTTAAGCACCGCAGTCATCATAACTGCTTTTTTAGGATCTATAGCACGAGTAGATACAGAGGTTGCAATTGCATTCGCTGTATCATGAAAACCATTAATATAATCAAAAGCTAAGGCTAAAAACACCACTAGCCACACAAACCAATGATCAAGCATACTTCAAAACAACCCGGCGGAACGTACCAACCAAATCCTCACATCCATCGATAACGTCTTCCATGGAGTTAAGAATTTCCTTCCATTTGATGATTTCAATAGGATCCTTGCAATCTCTAAATAATACTGCCATTTCTTCATGATATACAGCGTCGGCTTCTTCTTCTAAACGAAGAACTTCTAATACACGGCCTTCTACTTTCACATGATTTTTCTTTAAACTATTCATATATGAAATAGACTTAGTAATGTGTTTTAAGCATTTCTGTACAATTTCAATTAAGCGAATAGCCCCTTTAGTAGGCTGTCCTACATTGTACATACACATTTTATCCATAATGTCTTTCATACTATCAATGGTCGAATCTAATTGTTCAATTAATAATTGAATATCTTCACGATCCATAGGAGTAATGAAGGTAGAACGCAAACGTTCAACAGTCTGATTCACTAACTCATCTGCTTCTTTTTCTTTCTGATCGATTACTCGTAGTGCTTCTTCTTTTTCAATCTCGCCTTTAAACGCTTGTTCCATAAGGATGGATGCGTCATGACATAGTTCAACATGATTGTTCAAGATATTGAAAAATTTTTCTTCCTTGCTTTTTAAATTAAAAGCCATAATATCCTCCATAACTCGTGATGGCTTCGTTAATAATTTAACGAATTACTATAAACGCACGTTCTAATTATAGCACATCAAATACCTATTTTCTATTGTTCATTGTATGCAAAAACCATATTCTTATACGGGTCTAATATATATATTATGTTAAATTAATATACATAATTTAGCATGTTTTAAACACTACTATTTATTAATTTCATACACTAAATGGCGTATTTCAGGAAGTACCAAGCGATTAATACCTAAGGTAACAGCGCCTACTGAACCAGGTAAAGAGAAAAGCAAAACATTGTCACAAACACCTGCCATAGCACGCGAAGCAATCGCTCGTGTCCCAATATCTTCAGTATAGCTTAAATATCTAAATAATTCGCCAAATCCCGGAATTTCTTTTTGGCATAAAGAAGCTACTACCTCTATAGACACATCCCGTTTAGCAATGCCTGTACCACCAGTTAAGATAATGCCATCTAAACTTTCAATCGCAATCCATCGCTGTAGAACCTCTGTTATTTTTATAAAGTCATCGGCTACAATAGTCCGAACCTTTACAATGTGCCCTCCTTCCTCTACCAATGAAACTACTGTATCGCCACCTTTATCCGTTTCTGGCGTCCGTGTATCCGATACAGTCAGAACGCCTAAAACTAAAGGGCGTTCAAGCACTTCTTTCAATGACATGCATCTTACCTCCCATAAGAATATATTTTACAATTCTTTGATAATTTACAAAGTCTTTACTATCAGTATACCACGAATACAGGAAGATAGTTAATAATATTAGACTTATGAATTGTAAAATTTTTGTAAGGTCAATAGAAAGGAGGTGGGAAGGATAGGAATTTATATACAAAAAAAGACACCATTCGGTGTGTCGCACTTAATAACTTTTAAATACGTCCATTCGGATGCTGTGGATTCTAAAACACTATATCCTTTCCTATCTGTTCGACAGCTGTGAATTCTTCTTCGAAGAATTTTACGCTGCGAACTAAAAGATTCACACCCATTTGTGCGTCGTTAGTACTCCTTCAAATGGGGTTCTCTATTTATTCCAGATCGCTTCTATTATGTCACTACCTATTGAGATACTTCTACTAACATCCCTTCTTGGAAGCGCCCAGACAGATTGTTACTCATTAGAGTAACAAAAATAAGAGGCCGTGTCTTTCGACACGACCTCCTATTTTCATTAATCAGCGACTACCTATCATGCTACGCTTCGTTTCACTCGCTTCGCAAGAAAGTGATGCAATACAATTTGTGCGTCGCTCTGCTCCTTCAAACTGTTTGCCCTACTTTTCCCAGCTTCTGGTCGGATAGGAAGCCATACAAAAAAAGACACCAACCTAAGTTGATGTCTTTAGTCAATCAGCAGCTTCCTATCCTCCCAGGCCGCTTCCAGCCAAGTACTTTCGGCGTTTACGAGCTTAACTACTGTGTTCGAGATGGGAACAGGTGGACCCTCGTAGCTATCGCCACTGAATCTGTCAGAGCTTGTACT
>Ga0129307_1000148_pt1 | contig 118218 bp, 164 predicted proteins | sample P1105metagenome_FD_94437 | JGI IMG/M metagenome (GOLD analysis project Ga0129307, IMG submission 94437) | Capybara group fecal microbial communities from Wisconsin, USA - P1105 metagenome | ecosystem: Host-associated > Mammals > Digestive system > Large intestine > Fecal | place: USA... | reverse complement strand
TCATTTTTAATCAATGTTTTCATGTTCACACCTCCTTAGCTGCGGAACTGAATGTCTTTTTTCAGAAAGACACCGTAAGAAAGCACCAAAAACAGGGCAAACAGCAGCACACACCATCCAAGATACCGGAGGTCATAGAAGCCGTTTTTGGAGATATCAGCGGCTCCGAAGAAAGAGTAGGGAGACAGAAAGCTGATAGCTCGGTTACTGACGATGTTGGAGAAGCTGGTAATACAATACTCCACAAATACGACTAATCCGGCGGTCAGCAGCGGACTGCGGTTGCGGGAAAACAAAATTCCCACCATCATGCCCATTGCAGCGAAGAACAGCGTAACAAGGGTCAGGGACAGGGCAATCAGGAAAAACTCTCCCCAAGGAGTTCCGGAACGGAATATTGCCATGGCGAAAAGGGAAGCCAGCAGATACCCCGTACCTACAATCGCCACGCCGACAAACACGGTCAATGCCTTTGCCCAATAAATTGCTTTCCGGGGAAAGGGCTTTGTAAACAGATATTCCGAGGTTCCTTCCGTACATTCTCTGGTGTGAATGGAAATGCCGAAGTGCATCCCAAAAATGCCGGAGGCAATCATGAAAAAGCTGGTCAGGAACCCATAAATGCCCAGCGGAGAGGTTAGGTATTCCATCGATACGCCGACACTCCTGTAAAAGTCCGTGGTGCCCATGGTTTCAAAGAGTTCCACGGAGGCAGCATCCAGAAAGCTGTAATAAGTCGGCGTCATCAAAAAAATACACAGTGCCAAGGCGATAGCCCAGCCCAGGATATAGGTTCGATGCCTTTTCAGTTCATATTTCAAAATGACCATGCCTGACACCTCCTTACGCATAGTAGTGCATGAAGATTTCCTCCAAAGAGGGCTCTTCCAAAAGCACATCGTCCAAATGCAGCAGGTGAAGCTTGTCGATGATCGCTGTGATATTGCCGTTATACATAAAGGAAACAGAGGTCTTGTCAGGACTCTCGGTGTAGTTGGCAATGCCGGGCAAGCCCCAGAAGTCACGGGGAATGGTTGTTTTGGCGGTGAGGCTGACCTTTTTATAGCCGCTTTCCCGAAGCTCTTTGATGGACTGAATGCCCACGAGCTTGCCTTCTTTTAAGATTGCCACCCGGTCACACAGCTTCTGTACTTCGCTGAGGACATGGGATGAGAAGAAAATGGTGGTTCCCCGGCTGTTCTCCTCCTTCAGAATATCGTAGAAGGCCTGCTGGATCAGCGGGTCTAAGCCGCTGGTGGGCTCGTCCATAATCAGCAGCTTGGGCGAGGTCATGATGGCAGACACAATCCCCACCTTTTTCTTGTTACCCAGAGACAGGTCTGCGATTTTCCGGGTCAGATCCAGATTAAGGCGCTCAGAAAGCTCATACATTTTCGTTTCGCAGTCCATGCCGTACAGGTCAGCGGTGTATTGCAGCAGGTCCCGCACCTTCATGTTTTCATAATAGCTGTTCTCGCTGGGAAGGTAGCCCACATCTCTGGCAATGACACTGGCCTTGGTCTGACAGTCCAGGCCGAAAATAGAGGCGTTGCCGCCGCTGGGATGGATCAGGCCCATCAGCGTGCGGATGGTGGTGGATTTTCCTGCACCGTTGGGGCCAATGAAGCCGAAAAACTCGCCCTCATTCACCGAGAAACTGAGGTCGTTGATCCCCCGATGGGTTCCATAGTGCTTGGTCAGCTGGTTTAAGACGATTGCTTGCTCACTCATTTTTGATACTCCTCCTTATAAAAATTTTTCCGCAGAATTGCGATGTTCTCCTCAAAATCCTCCATGACAGCCTGAAAATCGAAGGCCGCCGCCCCACGGTACCGGGCCGCATAGCCCTCAGCCATCAGAAGCAGCATTTGAAAGACCGGCTGGGCATCCTCCGGGTCTTTGAACTTCAGCGCATCATCTTCCCGAAGAACCATATCGTTTCTGAATTTGCAGACTTCCTCGGTCAGAATCACCAGCGCATCGGCTACTTCCGGAGAGGTTTCCTCCCAGACGCTGGTAATAAACTGCAAAATAAAGGGCTGGTTTTGGAAGCTCTCCATTTCCATGCGGCTGGATGCCAGGATTCTGTCGAACAAATCTGTTTGGGAATTGAGGGCTTCCTTGTCAAATATTCCCTCTATGATTTTCTTGCAGTATTCCAGTAGGTAAATGTAGAGCTGCTTTTTACTGCCGAAATACTGAAACACAGACGCTTTGGAAATGTGTGCGGCTACCGCAATATCATTGATTGAGGCTTTTTCATAACCAAACTTGCCGAAACACTGGAGCGCCGCATTGAGAATAGCCGTTCTCTTTTCTTCGGTCAGGGCCAAAAATTTGTCCAATTCATTTTCTCCTTTTTACATAATAACCGATTCGGTTATTTAGAGTATAGCACCAATAACCGAATCGGTCAAGCAATAAAAATTATCATTTGAAAACAGATACTCACCTAAAAAGCCGTCTGTACAAGCATTTCTCATGCCCGCACAGACGGCTTGCTTTATCTCTGGTAATCAGTCCAAAGGGTTGTATTCCGTAACGGTTTTCAAGTATGTTTCCGGGTCACCATTGAGAATTAAATTCACATAGGCTACCGGGTCATTGTATATCAGATAGTCAAGCTCTGACCTCTGGTACATATTGTCTGCGACCTCGTTCTCAACGGCGGTGCAGTCTATAGAAATCATGCTGCCATCAGCGAAGCAAAGCTCCACACAGGCAGTATCGATATTAAATTCACAAGTTAATAAATCGCTCATTTTGATTTTCTCCTCATTTTGGTATCCTATTTTCGCAAGTCTGACTCTCCAGAAATATTGGTAAATCTTTGGTAAAATTGAGAGCGAAACACAAAAAACGCTTATTTTCAGGTCTTATAAGACGATTTGAGACTTTTCATCATGCCCGGTAAATCCTCCCGTGGCAGACGAACAGGATCCTCGTCATTGCGGCTGTCCTTTCTCCTCCGGCTGGCTCCGGCGGTGATAGCTGTCCTTGCGCTCGTACATCTTCTGGTCCGCGCGGACAAAAACGTCGCGGAAGGAGTGGTCCTGCCCGGGGACGAAGCTCGCGTGGCCCATGGAGATGGACAGCAGCGCCTGATGCTCCCGATCCGTCTTGTTGTACGCCTCGACCAGCGCCTCGGCGCGGCGGAACCGCCCCTCCAGATCCGTCTCCGGCGCATCCTCGACAACGGCGATGAACTCGTCGCCGCCGACGCGGAAGGTGTTCCCCGTCCCGAAGCTCTCGGCGATGACGTCCGCCGCCGCGCGGATCGCCTTGTCACCGCAGGCGTGTCCGTAACGGTCGTTGATGTGCTTGAGGTCGTCGATATCGAACATGACCACGGAGAAGCGGGCGGAGCCGTCCAGGATCTTCGCCTCCAGCTCCTTCTGCCGCTCCAGATACGCCGTCGTATTGCCGACGCGGGTGAGCGTATCGGTGTAGACCTGCGCGTGCATATAGTCCAGATACCGCTCCATTTCCTTGTGCATGGCGTGGATCCTGCGCCCCAGCGCGCGGAGCTCGTCGTCCTCGCCGTCCGCGGCGGCCTCCCGCGCCGGAGCCTGCCCGTCGCCCTCCGTGTAGCTCGTGCCGGAGAGCAGCTCCCCGGTCAGCGACTCCACGTCGTCGGACAGCGTCGTCAGCTCCGTGCCCAGCTCGCTAAAACGCCGCCTCACGCGGCTGTTTATCATCAGGAACGCCGCCGCGCCGACCACGGTGAACATGAGGCTGAACAGAATGACGAAGCCGGTGTTCCGCCAGATCTGCCGGTTGTACCAATCGGCGTTGAAATCGACGCCGATGACGCCCGCGACCTTCCCCTGCGTATCAAACACGGGGCTGAACGAGCTGAAAAAGCTGCCCCAGCGGTCCGCCGCGGCGGAGTTGTCCACCGAGGCGATCCCGTTCCCCGCCTGCTTGAGCGCTTCGGTGAGGACGATCTCCTCGCCGAATTCGCCCGGATCGACCGGATCGGGATCCACCATGAAGACAAAGGTGTTCTCGCCGGTCTGCCGGACGGCGTAGATGTATTCGATGTCCGAGTTGTTCTGGAACGCGGCGAGCGCGTTATAGATCTCGTTGTACTTCGGCGTGCCGACGTCCTCCTCCGTAAACGCGCCGAGCGCGTCGCCGTCCACCAGATCGGCGGCGGTGTTGGAGATGCTGACCATGCTCTTGCGGATCAGGTTCCGCACCATCGCGGACGACTGCCGCAGCAAAAGGACGCCCAGCACGATATTCGTCAGCAGAAGCAGCACGCCGAACACAACGATATACTGTGTCGTCAGGCTTGATTTGGAAGCTCTCTTCATATCCCGGTTCCTCTTTATCGCACGGTCATTTGTCGCGCTCGGCAAGGCGTTGGGCGAGCGCGGCCAAAAATTCGTTCCCCTCGACGTTTTGGAGCGCGGCGACAGCCTCGTCCGTCAGGCGGCTGACCTCCGCCGCGCAGCCCTCCACGCCGAGCAGGTCCGCGAAGGTGGTCTTGCCCTCCTCCTTGTCCGAACCGATGGGCTTGCCGAACGTCGCCTCGTCTCCCACCACGTCGAGCATATCGTCGCGGATCTGGAAGGCAAGCCCCAGCAGCGAGCCGTACCTTGCCAGCGCGTCAGCCTGCTCCGCGGGCGCCTGCGCCGCCGCGCAGCCCAGCTCGGCCGCCGCGCGCAGCATGAAGCAGGTCTTCCGGTCGCAGAGCGTCGTGAGCGTCTCGCGGTCGCGGCCGTAGCCGGTCAGGTCGAGCACCTGTCCCGCCACCATGCCGTTTGCCCCGCTCGCCCACGCGAGCGCGCGAACCGCGTCCAGCTTCGCGCGGTCCGGCAGGCCCTCCGCCTCCGCGATCAGGCGGTACGCCTCCGGCTGCAGCGCGTCGCCCGCAAGCGTCGCCATCGTCTCGCCGTAGACGACGTGATTCGTCGGCTTGCCGCGGCGCAGCTCGTCGTCGTCCATGCAGGGCAGGTCGTCGTGGATGAGGGAATAGGTATGCACCAGCTCCAGCGCACAGGCAAAGGGCAGGGCGAGCCGCCAATCCGAAAGCCCGCACAGGCGCGCGCATTCCAGCGTCAGCACCGGACGGATGCGCTTGCCGCCCGCGAGCACGCTGTAGCGCATGGAGTCAAGTAGCGTTTTCCACGGCGCGGGCGCGACAAAAAGAGCGTCGAGGTACTCCTCCACCGCGACACGGTATTCCTCGTATTGTGCGCGGAACCGTTTATCGTCCATTGCCTTCCGCCTCCCCGGTAAAGGCGCTCTCCGTCGGCGCGCCGTCCGCGCCCTTGGCAAGCTTGACGACCTTCTGCTCCGCCTCGTCGAGCATCGTCTCGCAGGCGGCGACCAGCTTCGTCCCCTCTTCAAAAAGCCTGAGCGAGTCCGCAAGCTGCGCGTCGCCCTTCTCCAGCGCGCCGACGATCTCCTCCAGCCGCGCGATGCTCTGTTCAAAGCTCATCTTTTCAGCCATGTTCCGTTCCTCCCAGCTCACGCGCCTCCACGACGCAGTCCAGTTTTCCGCTTCCCAGCGCAATGTCGATCCTGTCCCCCACGCTCACGTCCGCGGCGCTCTTGAGCACTCGCCCGTCGGCGTCCCACGCCACGGCGTAGCCGCGGCCGAGCACCTTGAGCGGGCTGAGCGCGTCAAGCGAGGCGCACAGGGCCGCGAATTTCCGCTGCCGCTCCCCCTGCTGCCGCTGCGCGGCGGCGATCAGGTTTTTGCGCGTGTAGTCCAGCAGCAGCTGCTTGTCCGACACGAACGCCAGCGGATCGGTCAGCACGCGCTTGCGCGCAAGCTCCGCAAGCCGCTTGCGCAGCGCTTCCAGCCGCGCGCGCTCGCTGAGCGCCATGCGTTCGTCCAGCGAGGAAAGTCTGCGGCGCAGCTCCTTCCGGTCCGGCACGACGATCTCCGCCGCGTTGGACGGCGTGGACGCGCGCGCGTCCGCGACGAAGTCGGCGATGGTGACGTCCGGCTCGTGCCCTACGGCGGAGACGACGGGGATCTCCGAGTCATAGATCGCGCGCGCCACGCGCTCATCGTTGAACGCCCAGAGGTCTTCGATCGAGCCGCCGCCGCGCCCCGTGATGATGACGTCCGCCACGCGCCACTTGTTCGCGTAGCGCAGCGCGCCGGCGATCTCCGGCGGCGCCTCGGCGCCCTGCACCCGCACCGGCAGAAGCACGACTTTGGCAAGCGGCCAGCGCGCGTTCAGGATGCGGATCATATCGTGCACCGCCGCGCCCGCCGACGAGGTGACGATGGCGATCGTCCCCGGATAGCGCGGCAGCGGCTTTTTGTGGGCGGCGTCAAACAGGCCCTCTTTCCAGAGCTTGTCCTTGAGCTGCTCGAACGCGACGTGCAGGTCGCCCACGCCTTCGGCGCTCAGTTCGTTGACATAGAGCTGGTAGGCGCCGTCGCGCGGGAAGACCGAGATGCGCCCGATCGCAATGACCTTCATGCCGTTTTCCGGGCGAAAGCGCAGATGCGACGCGCTGCCCTTGAACATCACGCAGCGCATCGCGCCCTCCGCGTCCTTGAGCGTGAAATAGTGGTGCCCGGACGGGTAGAGCTTGTAGTTCGAGATCTCGCCGCGCACATAGATCTCCTGCAGCTGCGGCACGCGGTCGAGCAGCGTCTTGATGAATTTGTTTGCCTCAGACACGCTGAAGATCATCTGCTGTTGCTGCTCCATGGTTCCTCCATAGAAAAAGGAGCGCCGCTGCCGCGGCGCCCGTGATTCACTGTTCGGTTGCGGTCTCTTCGCGGATGAAACTGCCGAGGATACCGTTTATGAATTTCACCGTCTCCGGCGTCTCGTATTTCTTTGCGATCTCCACCGCCTCGTTCACAGCGACGCCGTTGGGGATGTCGGGACGGTAGAGCACCTCGTACATCGCCACGCGCATGATCGCGCTGGCGACAAGGGGGATGCGCTCGAACCGCCAGCCCTTGGCGTATTTTGCGATGTAGCCGTCCAGCTCCGGCGCGTGCTCCGCCACGCCCGCGACGATGCCGCGGATGTAGTCGGCCTGGGTGGGGCCGGGCGCTTCGGCGTACAGCTCATCCTCTGCGCCGAGGGTCTCAAAGCGTTCCTTACTCAGCCGCTGCTCCACAAGCTCCCCGGGCGTGAGGTCGGTGAAGCTCAGTTCATACGCCAGATGAACGGCGATCTCTCTTGCAATATTGCGGGTCATATGATGTTTCCTTTATCTCTCAATCGTTGAAGCTGATGCCGCCGACGTGGACGTTGACTTCCTTCACCGGGAAGCCGGTCATGCCGCCGACCGCATTGGAGACCGCGTCCTGAACCTTCTGCGCGACCTCGGGGATGGCAAAGCCGTAGCGCACCATCAGAAACACGTCGATCAGGATGTTGTCGTCCTCCTGCTCGACGCGCACGCTGCGCACCGCCTTTTTGCCGGCAAGCTGCTCGGCGACGTTCGTGCTCGGCGCGCCGACGCCCTCGACGTCCTTCACGGCGTCCGCGACGATCGCCGCGATGACGTCCTCTTCAATATGAATGGTGCCGTTTTCCTCGGCGCGGGTCACATACTCAGCCATGGGAAACACTCCTTCTTATCACATTAGCTTTCGTATTTTATCATCGTTTTTCAAAAAATACAACAGCAAATTTGACATTGCCGACATTTGCGGTGTTTTGTTGAGATTTGCCGAGATACCAACGTTTTGCGAATCTGTTCTTTTGGCAAAAGTCGGCGTTTCTTTGCAGCTCTCGGTAGTCAAAATGGGTACAAATTAGGGTAAATTGCGGTTTTTGGATGGTAAAATACATTTTACCCAGTAAATTAAAATGGGTAAATGGGTAATGCTCATACAATCTTGATTTTGTCTTGCAGCTCGTCGAACGTATCCTTTACAAAATCCTTGGTCGCTTCCGCATAAACGTTCAAAGTTGTATGGATGTCTCTATGTCCCATAATTTTTTGAATGACTTTGATGTTTGTTTCCTGCTCACACAAGCGGGTACAAAATGTTCGACGAAATGTATGAGGTGTAAACGGCGGTAAATAATCCGGTTCTCGATCCTCAACGATTGCGCGTTTCTTTTCAAAATCATTGAATTGATCTTGAATCTGCTTGATTACTCGGTCAGCATGAGTTTGTTTCAGTTCCGTTCCGGTTTTGGTTTTGAATACTCGTTCATTGCCAATGTCTGCTTTCTTGATTTGGAACTGTGTTTTTTTATATTCTTCTTCCAGCACATCGCGGACTTCCTTGAACATTGGAATTTCACGCATACCGGCTTTTGTTTTTGGTGTGGAACGTTCTCGTACTCGAACATCATTGTCGTCTCGGTATTCGATCATGTTGCTTTTGACGTAGATCAGGTTCTTATTAAAATCGACGTTCTTCCAAACAAGCGCACTCGCCTCGCCGTTTCTAAGTCCCGTCCCAATCAAAAACACCATGTATGGCAACCAATACGAAAGACTTTCCGACGTTTTCATGAACTTAAACAAACGATCTTGCTGTTCTTTTGTAAATGCGTGATGTTCTTTCGGCTCGTTGATCATGATGTCTTTTGTTGCGTTTTTTGCAGGATTCTTTTTCAGAACGTCGTCATCTACCGCGCTTTCTAATATAGAATACAATAGCGCATGGACTTGACGCACTGTTCCGTAAGATAGACTTTCCTCTTTCTGCAAATAGATATAATAGGCTTTTATTTCGGAATTTCGTAAGTCTATAATCTTGCGTTTACCGAATTGGTTTTTGATGTGATTTTTGTAAATCAAACGCTTATTATATCTCGTTGATGGTTTCCATTTTGGATGCAAACTCATGTAGTTTTCGTAAGCATCTTCCACCGTCATTGCGCTTGCTTTTTTCGTATCAAGTTGATAGATTTGCAATTCAACAAGCCGAGTTTCAAGTACGCGTAGTGGATCACAACGACGCTTTCCTTGTGGTGTCGGATCGGTTTCAACCAGCCGCCAACTGTAAATACTGCATTGTTCTCCTTCACGATTCACATAACGGTATTCGTATCTGCCATCACTCCTTTGTCGCTCCCCGTTTCGGAGCAATCTTCCTTTTTTGTCTTTTTTCTTCTCCATCAAAGGCAACCTCCTTTGGTGGAGTCAGTACATGATGTTATATTGTAACATAATACTGCTCTCCTTTCAAGTCAAATTGCGTTTTGTTTATCAAGAAATTTTGAGAACATTTCGCGCTTAAACAAAGCACGATTTCCGCTCCAAAGTATGTATTCCGCTTCCGGATTATCATTTGCAATGCGGCGCAATTTCTTTTCTCCAATGCGAAAGTATTGCGCAGCTTCCTCAACAGAAAGCGCGTATTGTTTCCAAAATGGAATATCCGTAAAAATCACCTCCTTTCTCTACTTGTATTTATTGTTGTTTAGGGCTGATAGATTTTCATAAACTCGTCGAGCGTCATGCAGTTGTCTTTGGCAAGGCTGGTTGCAAAATACGCACGATTGTACGGAGTGGTAAGATCAAAGACTTTATAAAGATACTCGAAAAAGTCACTATAATCGTTTATCAGGTTTTCCTTTGGAGTCAACGGCGAATAGGAATACATTGGATGTCCGTTGACCATGATCAGATTTTCTGTAGCGCCTTCCAACGTACAATGTCCGGTTCTCCACCAGCCCCATTCCTCTTTCCAATCCTCGTCACTGATAAAGTCAATCTTTTCAAAATCTTCAGGCATCAACTCCCACACTTCATAATCAGGATGCTTTTTGGAACGATACAGACAACTTGCATAAATATGGAGATCACTGAACGCCTTATCCAAACCATTGCCGCCAACAATCATAACAGACGGATGAATTTCTTTTTTCACTTTTGCAATTGTATCTTCAGCTTTTTCAAGCTGTTTATTAAGCTGACCGATTTGGTTGCTCCAATAGTGCATATCTTTTTGGAGCTTTTTGATGTACTCACGGGCGCTGCGGTTATCACGCAATTGTTGGTTTTCAGAAAGATAAAAGTTTTCCCAAAAGTATCTGCCGTCCGTGCTGTAAGTATCGGCAACGCAATCTCTTCTGATACTCTGCAATGTCGCGTCCGGATTCTTTTTGAAATAGATGAAATTGCGATCTTCGTAGACAACTTTGAACTTATTTTTGCCAATGAGAATGTGTTCTGGACTGCGAACCGCTTCGTAAATATATTTAGCCATTGTCGTCCTCCGTTATCATAGTTTTCCAAAACTTTTGCTCATATCCGATGTTATATGCTTTGAAAATGATCGGCACATAACAGCACCAAATAATTGAATCCTCAATTGAAGGATAGATTGATCCATATAATCCAAGTTCAGCAAGTCGCCATAAAACCGCAATAATGATTTGCATAATAACCAGCCATATGTAAAACTCTCTTGGTTTGTTCATTGTAATTCTCCTTATTTAGCCAAACAATAGTTTGTAAGGCTTTTTCCTCTTACAGAACGGCGATATTTGGTATATCTTCTTGCAAAATCACCATCGAACATTCTGATCCTTCCTTTATACCAAAATGTTTTGTACCACGGCAGTTCTGTTTCTTCGTCGTCAGAAAAGTCGAAACTGTGAAACGGATTGCTCCACATGAAATGACACCACTGGAAGTTTCCGTTTTCTGTAATGCGTGGAGGACAAAAGTAAATCGTTGTTGTCTTGGGATATTTCAATTTTTCTTTGAGAGCTTCCAAAAGACAATTAGATTTGTATGGTTTGCTGATGTAAACGAATTTTTTACCGTTTTCCATACGATTTCTCCAATTAATTATTTGACGTACTGCCAATTCCACCGACACGGGATGTCGTTACTTCCTCTTCCTCTGCGAGTTCATACGGCATGATAATTCCTTGAGCAAAAGCGTCACCTCGATTGACTACGAGAGTCTTGCCGTCACGAATTTTGCTGTCATTGGTAATCTTGATCCAGATATGACCTCCATTGCTCGGATTTCCGTAATAGTCGCTATCGACCACACCAACCGTATTGTCGAGCTGCAAACGGTATTTGAATCCAAGACTACTGCGTGGGAATATCAGAAGGACTCTGCAATCGTCCAACTTGCATTTGATTCCTGTCGGAATCTTGGCGGTTTCTCCGGCTTGGAGCTTAAAGCTCACCGGCGAAAAGAAATCATAACCGGCGCTTCCCTTTGTGCCGCGTCGTGGAGTTGGCAGTTCGTCGTAAGATAGAAAATTAGTAAATCCGTTTTTCGGCGTGAAATCGGCAATCTGCTTTTCATATTCAGCGCGGGAAACTTTTTCAAATTTGTTCATTATATTTCTTCCCTTCTTGGTTTAATTCGTCACAATTGGTTTGGCATTCTTCCGGAGTGGTAAACAAAGTGTTTCCGCTCCAACGTCAAATTTGTTGTTGATTAAGTACATAGTTTTCTCTCCCCATTTTGTATTGCTCTACTATTTGATAACTCTCATTGTTGTTATTTCTCCAAATCTGAATCGTTTTCCATCTACCGATTTCAAACGTAGACGGACGTTCAAGACTATCAAAAATTCTTTTCATTTCGTCGGGTGGAATGACGCGATTTCTTTGCGCGTTGTTTGCCATGCAGAGTTCCGGATCAGCCTCAATATAAATCAAATGATGTTCAAACGATGGAAACCAATCCAAAAATTCCGTGCGTTTGCTGATTGTCGGAGAATTGGTATCAATCAGCACATCGCGTCCTTTGAGTTCCGCAAGATGAATCGCTTGGAAGAACGCGATCCAAACGTCAAATTCATCCTCATGACGTTTTTCACTTCCGTTGAATACCTTGTAAAAATCATCAATACATAGATATTGAATTTCACGATGGTTGATTTCTTCCAAGATTGGTATTGCTCGTTTTGCGAAAGTTGTCTTTCCAGCTCCACTTGCGCCGGACATAAGATACATATGTACCATTAATCTTTCTCCTTGATGTAAAGCCCACAATGACACATTCCGGTTTCCTGTTCGCGGAATTCTTTGCACATACACTTGGTATCTTCCGTTTGTTCTAAACGACAAGGACAGTAACCACCGTTTTCCTGAAGGGCTTTTCTGACCTCGGCAACGTGTTCACTGTCCGGATTTGTGACAATTTTCATTTTTTGATGATCCTTTCTATGAAATTTGCTTTGCATATTGATTTTCTGATACAAGTTCGATGCCAAGCACATCATCAAACCGATGCTTCTGATTGGGAATGAATCTTCCAAATTTGACGATTATGTTGTTTAGTTTGGTGAGTTTTCCAAGATGCTCCTGCACTTCGTTTTCATTGTATCCGGTGTAAATTACAAACGGACAATCTTCGTCATTCGCACGAAAATATGAAATTAAATCAACAACTTCGTCGATCTGCAAAAAAGGTTCAAGACCCCCAATGACAACAGCCTTTGTAATTTGATTTATGTGGAACTGTTTGTAGATCGTCTCATTCGGAATCTCCCGCACGGGAGAGGATATAAGCGGCGCGTTTTGGCACACACTTATATCCAGTCCCGCTTCGGTGCAACATTTCCAATCGCACATTGCGGTTATGATAAACATGGACGGTCGTTTGTAGTTGAGAAAATCTTCCGCAACGATGTCCTTGATCCTCATTACATCACGCTATCCTTTGAAAGAACGTTGTACCACTTACGGCGATTGAATTCGCGCTTGCGAATTTTCTGATAGTTGCTCACTGGCGTATAGAATCCGACGACTCGCGCGTAGGTATCTGCTTTGGGTTTTCCGCAGATCGGGCAGTTTTCCGTTCCGATGAATGCGTGTTTGTCCTCGCATACGCTGATCTTGGTTGTGAAAGCAAAGTAGATTACGCCATGAGAGGCGACGTAGTTGAGCATATCCCACGCGGTTTCGGAGTTAGGGAAGCGGTTCTCGATGTTAATATGGGCGATGCAGCCGCCGCCGCACTGCTTATCAAACAGATTACCAAGACGGCATTTCTCCGCAATCGTGCATTTCTCAGTCAGCGGAATCCACTGATTCGAGTAAATGAAATATTTGTCCTGCTCATACAGCAGATTATCGGCTTGGCAGATGACACCGGCGCAGTTTTCGGCAGGAATCATTTCGAGGTTGTAACTGAATTCATTCGTGAAGTTATCCTTTACGTCATTGATGACATTAAGGATGTTGGTTGCAAACGAAACAGCCTCGTCCGAATAGCTCTTGTTTCCAAGTTCGTCTGTCTGGATCAGTCCAAACAAATCCATAACCTCGTACATACCAATTGCTCCGACCGTGCAGAACTGCTTTTCAAGTTCCACAGCGCCATCCGTATAGTTTGGGAGCAATCCCTTTTCGATGTTGCGCTTGAGGATATGGCGCATGGAATAAAGTGCTTTGCAGTCAAGCGTTACGCGGTCACGCAGAATCTTGAGATACTTCCCCTGATCGAATTCGCTCTCATACGCGATACGAACAAGATTGATCGTACTAACGCGGCAAGAACCGATGGAAAGCGCAGTACCGCCGATGGAGTTGATAAAAGCATCGAGTTTGTTGGTGTCGGACAGAAGGCGGCAACAGTTGGAGAGCGTTCCAACATTGTCACTGACAAAGAAGTTGGAATCAGACCACTTGATGTTATGATCGCTGCACCAACGGGCAAAGTCCTCGTCCACAAACTTTCCGTTCTGATACAGCAGAGAATAAGTCAGCACCGGATAGGTGAACATATTGACCTCACGGATTTCGCTGACGACATCCATGAAAATCTTCTGACACTCGATCAAGTCCTCAATGTGGTCAATGGCAAGCGTTCCGTCAGGGAATTCAACGCCGCCGAACAGGGCTTCCAGATACGGACGGTCAAAGATGGAAATGTTTGTGAAAGCAGACTGGTCAATTCGCAAGAACGGCTGATTGAGACGGTAAATCAGCTTTTGGAATGACTGCCGCAGATGATATTCCGGACTCTTGATGTAATATCCGTCCTCAACGTCCTTTTTCCAGAAATACCACGCCCAAATCAAAATATTTGGCATTCCGACCGCGCCGCTCTGACGGTTTGAGAGGAATGAAACAAATTCGATCACGTCATCAAAATACGTCGTCAGGTGCTTGGGTGCTTGGTTGTTATAGACCTTATGGCTCTTTACAACCTGTTCGTCGTGGTCGTAATACGAAACATCACGGTTCAGGAAAAACAAACCTTCCGTAGCAAGCCGCGTAAAGTCATTCGCCCAGCAGTACGGGAAATAACTTGCGGTCGTGCTGTCATTGAGGTAAAAGCCCTTGGAAAATTCCTGCTCCAACCACGCCTTTGCCGTGCGGAGTCCCCACTTCTTTTTCATTTCATAGAAAATCTTGTTGAGTCCAAAGAGCTTATCTTCACTCTTGGCTTTCTCCGAAATAAAGCTGCGAATGTCTTTGTGATTGGCATTGGCATTCGGATCAATGCTTGCGTCGGCAACGGTGTCGTGGTCAATAAAATTCTCAATGAACTCCGAAAAATCGAGCTGGCTCGGATGGACACCGTTGATGTACTCAAAGTCCTCTCCATACTTTTTCTTCAAATCTTCAAGGCATCGCTCAAAATCCTTGGAAAGATTCAACTTAATATTCAATTTTAGCCCTCCTGTTCATTGATCCACTTGTTTGCTTCCGAAAACTCCATGCGTTTTCCGTTTACTTCAAGAACAGGAACGCGCGTAAAGTTCATCGTTTGCATCTGCTCACGATCTCGATTCTCCGTGTAAGCAATGTTCTTGGCTTCGAGTTTTTTCTTGAGAACATTGCACTGCGGACAACCTGTGCTGTAAAGTGTTACTTCGCTCATGTTTTTTCTCCTTATAACAGAATTTTTCCAATTTCCTGCCAATTGTGAACGCGGATCAGTCCTGCGGCTTCGGCATTGTACGCCGCGTTGTGCGGCTGCGTGTAGAGGATTCCTTGATACTCTCCACCGGCAAAATTGTGAATGCCGTCGTCAATCAGATATTTTCCGCGAAGCAACTGCTTATTGGACGCGATGATGAACTGTTTCCAGCGAAGGAACGGATACAACTCCAAAATTCTGTCAATTTTGGTATCACACGTCTGATAATTGGTTGCCGTTGCGATGTGCAAGTCATACTTCTCGTTTAATTCCTTTAGAATGTCAAAGCAATTCGGCATGGCAGATAATTCCGTCCAAAATTCTTTCTCAAAAATGGGCGCGTAAACTTGCTCTTTTGTCAGTTCAGGAAAGAACATCGTCATGTCCCAATCAATGATCTGCTCTTTTTGAACGTTAAGTCCAAAGCGTCGATTGAGTTTTCTTACCCAACATTCAACGAGATTTTCAATGACATCATCCGCGTCACAGAGCAGGACTTCTCTGTTTTGTCCGTTCATTCGATCCTCCTGAAATCGTCATCCATGCCGAGATAAATCTTGAGCATGGTTCGTAAATCTTCCAGACTACCGTTATTGAAAATCGTGTAGTCGAAATCGTAATTATCCAGTGCGGTTTCTGACGGATGACGCTGCTGCTCCGGTGTGAGAGGACTATCAAAGTTTTCACGCGTGATCCGGAGAGAAGAAACGTCGCTGAATTCCAATTTCATGCGGTCAATTTCATTCGGAAAACGGCTGTCAGGAATCAGAACATAGTCCCATTCGCCGTCAAAGAAACGAAGAATGTCAACGATAAAATCTACCCAAAACTCCGGATACTGCTTGCGAACAACATCCGTTCCGACGTGCTGAAGAATCGTTCTGCCTTTTTCATCCTTGTTGCCGTCCCAATTGAAAAACGTGCGGCAAACATACTTGACAAGATCGCCGTAGTGACAAATCAGAACACGCTTTCCATGCGCTTCGAGCAATTCTTTGAGAATAGCGGCGCTGGTATCTTTACCGTGCTGCGCCTTTCCGGAAATACAGATAATTTTCATTACGCCGCCTCCGGAAGCTCAATATCATCAAAGAGGACGGGAATCATATACTTGAATGCACGGAGCAATTTCGTTGCAATTTCACGCATCTGTGGATGTGCTGCCGAAGAACAACGCAGCTTAAAGAAGTGCCGCCACTCTCGAATGTTCATTGTGATGCAAATTTCAGTCTTGGTGGAATTGTTCAAAACGGAACGCGCGATCTGCGGTGTTGCACCGAGTTCCAGCATCTTGAGATAATACTTCTCCGCTGCCGCACACGCTTCCTGCCATGTCAAATAGATTTCGTCGAACTTTTCCGGAGGCAGCTTGCTAACAGTTGCGTCGTTTTCCATGCCGCCGCGAATGTCTATGTACGTTACGCCGCCAAACTTATCTTTACCATAATTGCAATATCGTGTACTCTCCTGCGCGTAGCTGGCGATTCGATGGCGAACTTCCTCATGCGATACGCCGCGATCATTGATCAGGCGAACCGTGATGTTGAAATGCTCAATAACAGCCTCATGACCGCGTTCCAGAATCTTCTTTGCAAATGTAATGCAGGAATCATCCGTGATTTTGTCCTCGCTCTTATAACAAGTTCTGCCAACCGCCTCAATCGTCTTGAGAATTTCCATACCGTCAATTGGAGTCATAATCTCAAAAGAAGGTTCAACAATGTTCAAAATTTTTCCTCCGTTCTTGTAATTGTTGTTATTTGTCTACATTTCATGCTTGTATTCATCAAAACAGAATTCGCACAGGTATCCGTTTTTTCCTTTTTCCTTGATCTTGTGCATTTTACCATGAGACGATCCGCAAGCCATACAAACTGCTTTGCTTGGCTGTTTGCGCGGTTCGTCCTGCGTATAATCCTGTTTCGGTGCATTCTTCGGTTTCATAGTTTACCTCTTTCATTGTTTGTTGTTGGATGCCGATTTCAAAATTTATCCGTATCACATCCTTTACAAATTTGATTTGCTTATGTTATACTCTGTTTGCCAATTTGATTTTGAAAGGAGTTTCCACTATGGCAAAGGCAGAGGACAGCAAGAAAGCAACTCGCCGCACTGCGGATGAACGTATTGCGGAAATTGACGCAAAAATCGCAGCTCATAAGGAAACAATCAAAAAACTGGAAGCAAAAAAAGAATCTATTCTTCATCCAAAAGCGCGTGTTTCTAAGGCAGCGCAGTACAAGAGCCTGATCAACCAGCTCAAAAAGCAAGGGAAATCTCCGGAAGAGATTGCAAAAGCATTTGGATTAACACTTGAATGAGAAATTGCGGACTGTCGATGATGGCAGTCCGCTTTTTTACTGCCAGTTTTGATAAGAAATGTAAAGAATCAACGGATCGTCACGTCCTTCGATGTATTGCTTTCTGCTGATTGTGACAATTCTTTTGCCTTTTGATCTTGCCGCGTCCTGAACAAGACTGATGAAATAGCGTTCCAAGAAAACGCGAGGCGCTTGCAGTTCTTCGCGCAGAAGCGTCATATGCACATCCGCGTCAACAACTTCAAAGAGGCAGTTGAAAATCTGCATTTGTTCATGAAATGTTGTCATGACAACATCCTCATGAATTCTTCTTCAGACAGTACAGGTACGCCGAGTTCGTTTGCTTTGGTAAGTTTTGATCCAGCCTTCTCGCCGCAAATCAGATAATCAGTCTTTTTTGAAACTGAACCAGCCGCTTTTGCTCCGAGTTCTTCCAACTTTGCATTAATGCTATCGCGTGTAAAATGTTGCAAGCTGCCGGTAACAACGACCGTTTTACCATTGAACGGATTATCTACAAATGCCTTTTCTGTGCTTTCATTGAAATTCAAACAGTCAAGTAATCGTGCAAAGACAATAAGATTGTCAGCGTCCTCAAACCATTCATTGATGCTGTCTGACATAATTTTGCCGAAATCATCCAGCATAGTCCAGTCATAACGATGATCCACGCGCTGCTTAAAGTTGTCGATTTTGAAGCTGCAATCTTTCGCAATCTGCTTCGCCGCTGTTTTGCCAATGTTCGGAATACCAAGCGCGACGATAAATTTATCCAAATCAACGTTGCGCGACGACTCAATAGAACTCAAGAGCTTTTCGCAGGAACGCTTACCGAATCCTTCCATCTTCTCAATCTGCGGAGCATAATTGTTGAGATTATAGATGTCGGAAAAGTCATGCAGCCATCCGAGCTTCATGAATCGTTCCAACGTTGCACCGGAAAGACCGTCAATGTTCATTGCGGGTTTGGAAACAAAATGCTCAAACGCTTCGAGCTTTCTGCCAACACAATCATCGTTGTTGCAATAGAGTGTTGCGGTATTATTGACATACACAACTATTGTTTTCATTCCGCAAACAGGACATACAACAGGATATTCAATGTCCTGTTTTTGATTACGATTTTCCGCAGAAAGATTCTTAAAAATTTGCGGAATAATTTGATTTGCCTTGTAAATTTGAATATGATCGCCGATGTGAAGGTCTAAGTCCTTTACATACGTCAAGTTGTGAACACTTGCGCGGCTGACCATTGTTCCATCCAACTCGACCGGATCAAAGATCGCAACCGGCGTGAGCTGCCCTGTTCGACCGATAGACCACTCAATGTCTCGAAGTGTCGTTTCCGCTTTCTCGTCCTCAAACTTGAATGCAATTCCGTCGTTGTTGTGGTGCGAGGTGCTTCCCTTGGATTTGGAATAGGAAATGCTGTTATATTTCAGCACCATACCGTCAATCGGAATCCCCTCGGACAGTGCAAATTCCTTGAATGACAACGTATCTGCTGTAAATTGCTCCGGTTTAACATTGGCAATGTAATAATACTCTATCGGCGGCTGGAAACCAAGTGTTCCACAATAAGCGATCTTGCTGGCTCTGCTGTCGGCAATGATGCCGTCAACGTTATCCAAGCCTTCCAGAACGTCCCACAACATAAACGCGACGTTACGTTCCGCACAAATCTTACTGTCGAGTAAACGAACTGATCCGGCTGCAAGATTTCGCGCCGTTGCATAAGGTTCTTCTCCGGCAGGAAGATTGTCATTGATCCGATCAAAGTCTTTCTTGTGGATAATTGCCTCTCCAACCACGCGCAAATGATCTTTATACGGAATGGTCAGCGGAATATTGGTGAACGTTCGCGCATTGTGTGTGATGTCCTCTCCCGTATATCCATCGCCGCGCGTGGACGCTTGCACAAGTTCTCCGTCCTCGTAGATTAATTCAACGGTCAAACCGTCATACTTTAGCATAAGAAGCGTCGGATTCTCATGGCTGAATTTTGACAAGTCTGCAACATCTTTGGTCTTTGCGAGAGACAGAAGCGGTATATCATGTTTTACTTTTTTAAGTTTACTTTTAACTTCATATCCAACTGTCTGCGTCGGAGAATTAGAAAGAATTACGCCGGTGTCCTCTTCCATTTGTTTGAGCTGGTCAAAAAGATTGTCGTATTCGGAATCAGGTACAAGCGATTTGGATTTGTTGTAATATGCGTCGCGGTATTTGTTGAGTCGTTCGATCAACTCCCGCATTGCGACTTCGCCCATACGGTTCTCCTTTCTTTGTAATTATTGTTATGTGAGGTAAAATTATGATGCCCCACTGCATCGCAAGAGTATTATACTTGTAATTCTACTTATTGTCAAGTCCTATCTTAATTTTTGACGCAAAAAATAAGTAAAGACTCCGTAGAGGAAATATCCTGAATAACGAGGATCAGGCATAAACATCAGTTCCAGACCGTAGCGCTGGTTGAATGTATGCAAACTTGCCAGATATGCTTTGTTGGAAAATTTCGTATCATATTTGCCTTCTACCACGTCCGCATAGCTGCCATTTTCAATCAGCAAATACTTTTTGCCAGAGAATGTCGCCATTTCTTCCTCAAAACGCGCTCTGTTCTGTGAAAAATTTCCGCTGAGTTCTTCCAGACTGCCTTTACGTTCCACCATAATTTCATGGTCAAAGTAAAGATCGCGTTCAATATTCAACTCCGGATTCTTGGGAACATAAAATGAATAATCACCGTTTTGGAGCGCCTTTGTTTTATGCGGAATTTTCTTTTTATCCAGCCAATCCAAAATATGCTGATTTTTCTGCTCTCGCGTATCTGTCAGAATCACAATGGACTTGACCAATTCATCCCGCTCTTTGTCGGTGTATTTATATAAGTCAAGTATGGCGTATCACTCTCTTTCCATTATTGAATTCAAATGTTCTCTGCCTTTATCTGTAATTACAAAACGCGCATCCGGATCAAAATAGTTTTCTTCAGCGTCCTTGAGCGCAGCTTGGATATTCTTCATATCCATAGTTTTTGAAACAGTTTTGATTTCTCCATTGTGATAAATGTCACAGCAAAGCGTAATCTTGACGGCGTTTTCAGGAATAAAAATTACAGCACGTTCCTCGTTTAACTCAAGTGATTCTTTCTTTTTGCTCATATGTTAGCTCCTTCTTTATAAAATTGAGGCATTTTGACAACATACTGTCAATTAGATCAATGATATTGTCAAAATGCCCCTGTTTTTGTCAATAATATTTGATGTTAAGTACCGTCCCTTACAGCCTTCATTCTTGCGGACATTTCTGCTCTTTGTTCGTCCGTCAACTGTCTCGGAAACGCGACTTTGAGCCAACGCTTCGGGATTTCATATTCCGTATATTCATCTGTCCGTTTGATCACTTTAATGTCAGGATGATCGGCAAGTCTGCGATCAATTTTTCGCATTAGCGATTTGTCGTAAGTGTAAATTGATGCTGTCTTTTCTTCGTTGTTCCAATTGATAATTGTTTCTTGTTCATATTTTGTCAAGTTTGGCATTTTAGTTGTAATCCTCCTTATGTCGGTACACCGATATAATCTAAAACTTCTCTCATGCCAAGTCCACCGGAGTTCCAAGGTTTCATGCAGTATTCATAGAGTTGCGGATGTGTTTCTTTCAAACGCTGAAATCGGTTTGGTTCTTTTTCAAGATGACAGCCAAAACCACAAAATACGCATCCAGTTCTATCACAATCTGTTGTTTTCCATTTATCTTTTTCATCTTTTATGATTTCTCCGTAAACAGAAGCATATGGTATTTTATACTTTTGTAAGTATTCCAATACATCTTGCTCCGTCCAAAAAGACATTGGTTTGGATGATGGATTCTTTGCATCGAACGAATTGCATCCGTAATTCAGCCATTGCGATCTGCGTTGCTTGCTTTCCGATGCCATTGTTCCGATAATCGGTTTAAGTCCGCTTTCCCGTTCAAACTTATGCAAGGGTTTTTTCTTCATGATATTACAACATCTTGAGGATACTTTGAATGGTGCTTCTGTCAAATACGACCATTGCTGACAATTAAATTCAGAAGGCTTTCCGTTATCCTTTTTGATATTTCCGTGCAACAGATTCCAACGCAATGTTCCGGGATTTGCGTATTCAATCACATTGGCAATCTGCTTACTGACAAGCGGGTATCCATATGTTTCAATGACTTTACGGAAACTCATTTCCGGTTTAAGAACTATTACATTTTCTCTTGATTTTGCAAACTGTCTGACTTCCGGATATTCCAAACCGGTATCTACAAATACAGCAGGAGCATTTGGATAAACTTTTCGTACTAAATCAAGAAGTACAGTTGAGTCTTTTCCTCCTGAAAATGACACAAAGACTTGCCCCCCCACCTTTGCCCGAACTCAATAATTCGAGTGAGAGAAACGCGAATTTTCTTATCCAAAGTCCATGCTTGCATCATTTTCAAATCCTCTGCGGTAAACTTCGCGCTGCTCATGTTTCCTCCTTTTGATTATAATGTTTTATTCTGATCAGCAGTCGATATTTACGCGCGGTTTCGATCATATGCTTTGTTCCGGAACTCTTTCCGTCCCAAAAGGCAACCAGCGCGTCAGCGTTTTGCGCCATTTCCAGATTGCGGACAAATCCGGCAGATTTTTTGTAGGTATTCCAATCTGCCGGATAATAACGAATTTCATATCCGCGTTCCTCGGCGTATCTTGCACCGAGAGTATCCGCACCTCGCGCCGCTCCACAGATAACGACAACTTTGTAAGTGATCCTTGACAAAAAATAATCTATAGACCGCTTCAAATAATCGTAGTCATTAAAGTCTCGTCCACCGGCAATAATGACGCGAAATTCTCTATTCTTAGTTTCTGTGTTCATTTTACGACATCAGAACAGAAAGTCCGATGAACTCTCCAATGCCACATTCTTTGATTCTGTTATTTGTGCGTTCAACGTTGCAGATGTGTAAAATTGTATTTCTTTTTATGGAGTTGACAAACAGATTCATCTTGGCATCTACGCAATATTCACCGACTGTTTCCGATGTTTCGGGAATATCCGGCAATTCTTCCGTAACCTCTCCATAAAACAACTCGCCGCAGTTTTTACATCGGTATTTTGTCAGATAATTACTCATGTTTCACCTCCACATGGTATTCGGCGCATCCAAGCAACAAATACTCTTCAACGGTCATTGTGCAATCAACGTATTCTTCGCGTTCATCATCATAAAGAGATACTTTGATCTCCTGATCCAGAGCAATGTATCGTTTATCCGTCATTCTCTTTTTCACCCTCTCGAATGAACGACCACTTTTTTAAGATTGCTTCTTTGTCGTTATTGTCCTGCTGCCAATCGCCATTGTCGTCTTTTGACCAACGACCTTCATTGGAAACCTCAATGGTTTTGATGATGTCACCAACTTGGATCGGAGCTTCATCATACTTCTTGCGGCGTACTTTGACAGTTTCCGTTGATCCGTCACTCAAGCGATAAAGCGTCAATTTCGGATTTTTGTACTTGCATTCATACTCTTGCACGAAAGCATAGTCAGGAGACATATCATCCATAATGGTCTTGACATATCCGATGTTGTCCAGCTCATACTTGAGGCGCATTCCAAACGGAATATCAACGTCCTCTAAGTCCTCCCAAATCTCTTTGAGCGCTGCGTTGTAGTCAAAATTACGATAGAGTTTGTCCGTCTCGTCGGAATATTTCATGATGTACTTTGCAAATTCTTCTGGAATCTTATCTTTACTGAACTGCGTCCGTTCATAAAGCTGATCCAAAATTTCAACAAAGCGTTTGATCTTTCCAATGGTTGCAAAGTCATCAAAATATCCGATCTCAATAAGTGTATTGACTTTCGCGCTATTCAAACTCTTTTTCTTTTTCAGGTCTTTCCAGAGTTTATAAAAACTGACGTATTTTTTCTGTCCCAGCGCATAGAGATCGTTCGCGCAGCTCTGCGACAAGCCTTTGATAGACAAAAGCGACGGATAAATCACGCCATTTTCCGGATCGGCAATAAATTTGCGATTGTCCAGTCCAAAACGATAATCTCCCTCGCGGATTCCAAAGGCACGGTTCATTTCCTGCTTGAGTTCCGCAACCTTGTCCTTTTTGCCTTTGTCGGAGTATGTCTGCATGAGGACTTCGTAGAATTCATACGGATAATGCGCCTTGAGATAGGCATTATAGAGACTATCGAGCGCCATACAGTAAGCGTGTGCGCTGTTGAAACCATATCCGCAAGAATCTGAAATGATTTGCCAAACTCGCGCCGCATCATCCGCTGCCTTATCTGCCGGTGTTCCATCTTTCATGATTTGATCGCGGAATCCGGTGATAAAACGCTCCTTGAGAGGACGAACCTTTTCCGGATGCTTCTTGGCAATTGCCTTGATAATGCCGTAGCATTCATCAATGGGAAATCCGGCATAGTTCAGTGTGTTCATGGTTTGCTCCTGATAAAGAATGAACGACTGCGGCATTTCTTCCGTCTGCAAAATCTTATCAAAAGCCGGAATATCATAAGAAAAGTTCTCGCGGTTTTCCAGTTTCGAGTACATGGACTTGAACGCCGGACGAATCGCCGCGATGAACGCAGACAACTCGGAAACATTCTTTGGCTTGTACTTGGTAACTTTGCGTGTGGTAGAAGTTTTTTCACACTGATTGACACCGATGGTATATCCTTTTGCGTAAATGTCCCAAGTTTTCTGATCATTTCTGACCAAGTTCATCAATTCATTAACGGTATAGTGTTTGATTCCGATTCGTTTGAAAATCAAATCATTTAACAAAACAACGTCAACTTTGAGAATATCGTTCTTTAGAAACTTGTAATTTTCCGCAATCGCTCCGTCAATAACTGCGGTGATGTATTCTTTCTTGGTTGTTTCACTTTTGCATTTGATCAAGCCGATTTCCTCACGAATACTGCCGCTATACAATAGATAAGCGCACGGCGCTTTTTTCTTATCCATGATGATGCCCTGATACTTTTGGCTTGCGTCAATGTAGGAACGGTATTCTTCGTCTACATAATCATAGACGCTGATTTCCTCGCGTTCGTCATCATCTGCGTATTTCATGGCTTCGTCGTAGCGCTCAATCTGACTGGAAATTGTGTTGGCAAGGTCAAAATCCATGTTCTGCGACCGCGCATAGAGCTTAAACGCGCTCTTTTTCTTGCACGTTCCAAACGCAATCATCGGTACGGCGTGATCCGCGCCGAGAATGGTTTGCTGCGCTTCTGCGGCAATGTCGGGAGTTCCCCAATTCAAATCAATATCTGGTAATGATTTAGTTTCAAGAATTCTGCTTTTACTGATGAATCTCTCTGGATAGAGCTTGATCGGACTTTGGAAACGGTCAACTTTAGAAAACCCAAGCAACGTGTTTGTAAAATATCCGACTGCGCTGCCACGTCCGGAATCAGTCAAAACGCCGCCGTTTTCCAATGCAAGTTTAACGATATAGTAGTCAATCAAAAAGTAATCGCTCATGTTGGTATCTTTGATGACTTGTACCTCGTTTTTGACACCTGAAAAGTATTCATTGTATTCTGCCGGATCAACATTTTTGGTATAACCCTTGAACAGACGAGAAATGAGCTTGCTGTATTCCTTGTTGCGCTCTTCCTGCGTCAATTTCGGGAGCAATACGCCGTCAACCGTATGCTTTCCGTCAAAAAGCGTTGGAAGTTTGATGTCTTTTGTAAAAATCGGATTTGGCGTTCCGTCAGGCAGCGTTTCATATCCTTCAAAATCAAGCAATAAATCCGTGTTATCCATTGCACGTTGAATCTGCTTTTTTGTGAAAATTCCCTGATCCAAAAATCGCTGCATGGTCGTTTCATCATCCGGATAGTCCATATACCAATTATCTTCATCCTCGTAATGGACGTTTTTGGCGGCGAGAATGTAATCTCGTTCCTTGGACTGCTCCGGATAGATATAATGACTGTCCATGCCGACTATCATTTCAATGTCATACTTTTCGGAGAGTTCCAGAATATGACGGTTGAGTTCTTTTTGCTTGTCCGTGTTGTGATACTGGATTTCCAAAAAGAAGTTCTCTTTGAAATGATTTCGCAGCTTGAGAACAATGTCGTCAATGTCATCATAGCGCCAGAACGCAACGCAAGCCGTTGTGATCATCACATCATCAGGCGGGAGTGAAAGCAAGAGTTCCAGATCGACACGCGGACGGAAATAATAGCCATCCTCATTGGCAACGGAAAGAACACGGTTGATTGCCCTTCGTCCCATTTCGTTTTTCGCCAACATGATTACATGACAATTGGAACGGTCTTTTTCATGACGATCACGAACCCAATATGCTTCTGCTCCAAAGATAAATTTGAGATCATACTTTTTTGCGAGTTCAAATGTTTCAAAATAATAGCCTTGCCATCCGTGTTCTACACTGGATATTAATTTATGTCCGAGTTCCACGGCTCGTTTTGCGTAGTCCTCATTGACAGCAGCGGAATCAGCAATGTAGATATTGCTGTAACTTGTGTGACGATGATAATTTTGCGTAAGATCACCCTCTTACTTGTAATTTATCTTATTTATCAAAACAAATCTGCATCCTCGTCTTTGTCGCGCTTACGAAGTTCCCATTGATCGTTGAAACGCTTCAGATGAATACAGGAATTACGATAATTACAAAGATTATTGCAGAAAAACGTGTCCTCTGCCTCGTTTCCTGCGCCGTTGATTCGCGTAAACTCGCGCGGTTTCCATTGACTTTCATCGTTGGGATCAAGCCCCTCAAATCTATCTGCCATTGCATTTAGATAAGCAATTGTCTCATTCACCAACTCGTCAGAAAGCTCATATTCGCGCACATACGGCTTGATCGTATAGTTGTTTCTCACTTGTTCCGGCAAAACATCTAAACTGTTCTTCGCCAGTGCATCTTTGAGCATAATTTCAATGTCGATCTCGTCATATCCGAGTTCTTCCAAATCACGTTCCAGATGGGTTTTCAGTTCAGAAATGAGCTTACCACGATTGACGACCTTTACAATCTCGTCCTTTTTCTTGGAATTCGCGCGTTTATAGCCCATGAACCTGACTTCACAATACTTGAGCATAATCCACGCAACGCGGCGTACATCAAAGCCCTCCGCTCTCTTAGCGAGTGCATAGAAAATAAGCTGCCGTCCGTGGTGAAGCAATTCATCTTTCTTGAAATTGGTTGAGGTTTTCCAGTCGTAAATGTCAATTGAACCGTCAGTATTTTCGCGGATCAAGTCGATATATCCCTGCACATAGCGGTCAGTTTCCTTTCCTTCCTCGTCAATAGACTTCGGCAAAGGGTAGATGACCAATTCTTCCGTGCGGAACTTTCCGTTTGGCGGCGTAAAATTGGAGCAGAAATGCTTCATGTCAGCTACCCAATTATCACGGATGGAATCACCACCCTTAAAATCCTTGGGAAAATGAATGTCGAGCATATCGAGGTCAAGCAATTCCTCATTGAGTGTATCCGGCAGCTCGTCAGCAGTTGCTTCACCATTGATGATCTGCTCCAACTTGTCATGAATCTTTGTACCAAGAATGCCGTAAATTCCATTTTGTCCTTTGTTGTGTAAAATGTAACTCTGATACGCCTCATATAAGCATTCCTCAATGGTATTGCATTTAGAAATGCTGTAAACGTGCTTTCCGGATTTGAATAATGCCTGAATGCGTTCGTCTTTATCTCTTTTTGCCATAATCGTCCTTCCTTGTAATTTGATTTATTTCAGCCAAACAACGTGCTTTTTGATCAGTTCTGCAAACGCTTCTCTGCCGAGATCAGACGGGCTTGCCTTGCTGCCCTTGGGAAGTATCTCATTTTCTCTGTCAAATACATAACCGACCTGGTTATGAAATACAGAGTTATTCAGCCGCAGTTTTTCTGCTTGTTCTCTGACTTTTTCTTCTTCCAAGCCCTCGTCATACGCAAGGATGATCTTGTTCGTCATAAGAGCCTTCAGATGCTTTGCCTGAATGTCGCTTACATCGCATCCACACGTCGCAAGTCCAATGTTGCTTCCCATTGAGCGGAGCTGCATAACAAACTTTTCCGATTCTCCAACAACTACGATGTTCTTTTGCTGGATTGCCTCGTAATTCCTATGATAACCATAGAGCGTATAGGTGCGAGAGCATGGAATCAACGGAAGCCAGCGTTCTTCTTTGGCACATTTAGAATCGTTCAAGCGTCCCATAATGCCGCAGAGTTTTCCGTCAAGTGTATATTCCGGAACGGTGATCCGGAGTGTTTCAAGATCAAAACCGACATTGAAATATTCCTGTGATTGAAAATCAATACCGTCACGAAAAAACATAAGATTGTACTTGTTCGCGTATTCATCCAAAATGGATTCGTCGTAAGTTTGCATAGAGAATTCCGGTTCTTGTATTTCTTTCATCAAACCTTTGTAGAATCCGGCAAAAGGATAACGAATTTTTTTGTTGAACTGCGATTTTTCCAAACCAAGTTCATCCGCGATATAGGTTAAAGACTCTCGGAATGAACAATCGCGTGTCGTCATAACGAGAGTATAAATGTTGCCGTGCGTATTGATCGAAAATCCGTCAAATTTCAAAGTATCCAGCTTCAGGCGCATTGCCGTTGGATTGTGACCATCCTCTCTGCTGAACCGCAGTTCGTTTTTGCCTTGCCGGTAACTGATTTCCGTATAGCCCATAGATTCAAGGAGGGCGATACAGTCATCCACATTATTTGACAGATAATTCGTCAAAGATAACGCATTGATAATGAGTATCGCCCTCCTATTGATTTATTTATGCTCATTGAATACGGTGCAGTAACCGATCTCGCGCCACCGGTTATAACGACCGTTGAATTCATACAGCACTTGGATTTTGTCGTCGTCATTTCTTGTTTTGTCCAAAAATACGACGATGTATTTTTTGTCACGATCCAACTGGATTTGCTTGCGGACATTGGTGTACTTTCCAGAGTCATCCTTGGTCAATTGATACGGTTTGACATCAAATTTATCTCCGTTAAACTCGTCGTCCCAAAGCTGCCGAGCATAGACCATTTCGGAAAATACTTCCTTGATCTGTTTTGCATTTGATAGGCAGCTTGCGTCCAAATATCGCTTGTTGAGCGTGTGAAGAGCAAGCTGATAAGTACAAATCAAAGAAATGTTCTCACGGCTGGTAATCTGGAACAGTTTTCGACTATGAATTAAAAGCTGCTGCCACATTGCTTCGTCAATCTCGTCCTCCGACTTCATTGTGTCAAACATGATGACCTGATACCCCAACTTAGAGAGCTTTTTTATGATACGTTTGACTTTACTCATATCCGTATCAAAAATCTTCACGAATTTAATGTTTCCATACTTTTCCTGTGAGATTTTCTTTGCTTTCCGCAACATTTCCCACTGTTCATCCGTGAATTTTCCAATCTTTATCTTCTTGCGCGTCAAGCCCCAATAATCCAGTTCTTGTGTGAGAATGTGAACCAGCAAGAGCTGTTTAAAATCTTTGGAACGCTGTTCGTTGCTGATTACAGCGCATTTTACACCATCCTCAGTCATTGGAAGGATCATATTTTCAAACGTAAACGACGTTTTACCTACGCCTGAGTAACCGCCAAACATATACATATCTCCAAGCGGCGTTCCAAGCGTCAGGTAATTCAGTATGGGACAATGCGCCGCGTAACTGATTCCCTGCGTCGATCCTTCGTCACACTCTGCCAAGAATTTATCGTCGATCTCAAGCGTTTCAATCTCAATGTCATGCGTGTTTTTGATACTGACGCTGTTGAGAATATAGTCGTAATAGTCGTAGACTTCCTGATTCGTCATTTTGGCGAATTTTTCCATATTCTCGACAACATTGAATCCTTTATCGTGGAGCGTCATAAGCGTATTGAACTTTGCGATTTTATCATAGTACGCATCCACATTGTCCGGATTGACAAGAGAACACAATTCACTGACCGTCGCGTAACCGCCCAGCTCGTCAAAATGCTTTTTGACAGTTGGTTTGTTCTCCAAAAACGTATAAATCGTGACATTATCAAATGATCTGAACCCTTGATTGTGCATCTGACGACCAAGATTGAAATAGAAAACACCGTCATCCGTTTTTAAGGTTTGATCGTCGCCGACGTTAATCCGAGAAAAATCGTCAAACAAATCAGGCTGTTTCCAAAGGCAGAATATAAACGTCGCTTCCGCGCTGTCTCGTCCTTTGGTCAACTCTTCCGGATAATCCTTGAGTTCCATGACGATCATCCTCCTTACAAATCATCTTCATCCAAGAATCTACCAATGTCTTTGCCGCGTTTCTTTGTTCCGAGTCCTGTCAAATCCTCGCTTTCCACTGTGACACGTTTTGTTTCACGTTCCTGCTTTTGCCGAAGCAGAACGCGACGGTTGACATCAGCAATCGAGCCTTCCACAATCTTGAACATATAAGAGAGCTTGCCGTATTCGCTGGAAAACTCCTTATTTTGCAGCCAATAGTGGATGTCACCGGCACAGATTTTGAACGCTTCCAGAATGACATCATTATCGTAATAATCCAGCTTTTTAAGCAGTTTGGGGAGCGAGGACGGAAACGGTTGCCCGTCCCCGTACCCCAAAAACTCATAGCAGATGTATTCGACAAGCTGCTTATAGGACTGCTTGATTTTTTGATCCGCGTCGTAAACCGCCTGATTCTTGTAGTAACGGTTTCCGATTTTAATGAATGTGTCGGAAGTCCCGATTTCACCGGTGATAGCACATTTTACTTTTCGTGCCATATCCGACCTCCAATCAATCAGCCGCGTTCAAAACCTCAACGATCTGCTCAAGAATCACCGTAGGAATGTCATTTGGATTCTTGAAATTCGGAATATCATGCTTTGCCATGATTTCCTTGACCTTTGCCTTGGTATCCTTATCAGATTCCGAGAACTTGTTCTGTACCACGATCATCAGCTCCGCGTTGCGATCCTCGTCAACCTTGTTCTCTGCATCACGCTTGAGCTTTTCGGCGACTTCCTTTTCCTTTGCCTTACGCGCCGCCTTGAGTTCCTTTTCGGACTGCTCAACGGTCTTGTCGCCCTTGGCGTGTTCCTTCAGGATCGCATCTGTCAGCGCCTTGATAAAAGCATCTGCGTCAAGAGGAATGTTGTCAACGATGTCGGCAAAACGAGACTTGGAATCAACACTGTAATTATCGTCGCGGAAAGAAATGCGGCGGGACTCGCTCATGACCTTGCCCTTGACCTCTTCCTTCTTGGTGACGGCGTTCTTCTTGCCGGTTTTCTGCTGCGCGATCTCGCGGTCAATGTATGCAACGCCGAGAAAATGAAGTTTAGTCTTGAGCGCGTTGAAATAACGCTGACTCATATTGGTTGTCAGGATGGAATACGTTTCGCCGGTTACGGGATCGTCAATATCGCGCTTCTTGGTATGACCGATGGCGATAAAGCTGACACCGACTTCCTTGAGTTCCCACAACTTATCAAGAACAATCTGAATTGCTTTATCCTCGCCAGCCATAAAACCGCCGAACGCTGCCTTAATAGACGTGATCTTAGGTTTATCCGGATTTGCCTTATTGTGCATCCGAATGACTTCCGGCTCTGCGATCTCAAGAAGCTGATCGAACGTATCCAGAACGACTACGCGCAAATCCTTATAGTCCGTGAGCTTGTTTTCAATGATGTCGTCGCAGACCTCCTTGAACTTCGCCCAATTCGGAATCTTCTCGGAAACAATGCCGTTGATTGCGTCGTGTCCGTCCTCCTTGCCGATGTCAAATGCAATGTAACCATCCTCGCCAGCCAGCTTTTCGCAAACTTCCTTAATCAGCGTTGACTTACCAATGCCGCTTTCGCCAATCAGACCGATGTTATATGCCAGCGGATCAATGCAGATTTCCCGCTTCTGTCCGAACTTTCTTGCCATAATTGATCAGTCCTCCTTTTTTTCCGTGTTGTTCGATTTGTGCTTACGCGCGGCTCTCGCGGCTTTCTTCTGGATAAGCTCGTTACGGTGCATCTTGTCATAACGATGATGACGATTCCAGAAAAACAGATTGCGACGCTGCTCACGTCTGCCCGGTTCGGTGATTGTCTTGATCCACTTCATTGTCAAATCACTCTTAGAAATCATCGTCTACCTCCCCATTGCCGTTCTGTGTATTGGTTTGAGTCGTATCCGTCGTGTCGTTGTCAACGCGGCTGTTCCAGATTCCCATAGCTTCCTCAAATCCATTCTTGATGAACTTGGGATAACCATTTTCCAGAACAAGACGGCTTTCACGCTTAATTGAGATTCCGCACTTGGAGCAACCGATCTCATAACTCGCACAAAATTCTCCATTACCCTTATGTGCATTGGAAAACTCGCGGAAATACGCTTCCTGTCCGCAGAACGGACAGGCTTTCAAATCAGGCTTTGGATTGATCATTTTCCTCATTCCTTTCATCAAAACAAATCTTCATCGTCAACGCCGTCATTCTTTTCATCCTCGTCAAACGGCGGCTCGTCCTCGTCAGCGTCCTCGTCCTCTTTCTTGCTCTTGGTGGACTTGGCAGACTTCTTTTCCTCAGACTTCTTGGACTTGCTCTTGGCTTCCTCAAGCGTCTCGTCCATCGGCGGATCGTAAATGCGCTCGTCAAAGTCCTCCTGATCCTCGTCTGAGAGTTCCAGAACACCGTCCGCGTAGTCGCCTTCGAGCTTCGGATCAAACAAACGGAACTCGTCAATACGATCTCCGAGAATACCGCCGCGCGGTTTGAAATCATCCAGCGTCTTGATTCCAAGTTCGATCTGCTCCTTCTGTGCGTCAGTCAGCATAGATTCATCAAAATCCGCTTCCTCCGCGCCGCGCAGGAGAACCATTTCCCAAGGGATGTGAACCATCTTCTTGTTTTTGACCTTGAGATACTTGAGCTTATAGTCAAGCAGCTTCTTGTGGCGCTCATTATCAAGATCATACTTGGCAGCGGAAAAGACGGTCTGGATCGGAACGAATTTCCTGCCCTCGTCCTTGTTGATATACTGCTCAATATACGCATCGAGCGTCATCTTCTTGGTATCGTCAAAGTCCACGTCATCAAGGCTCTTCTTGTTATAGAAAAGTTCTGCCGTAATCATCAAACGGCTCTTGCGATCCTCCGGCGCGGCAAACACGTTCTGAATACGGAACTTGGAATAATACTGCTTCTTCTTGGCGTACCAATCACGGGTAAAGTTGCCGGTAACAACAACACGACCGTCATACTTGGGAAGCCATTCCTTGAGGTGCTTGATCATGTCATACGCGGTAATAAACTCCTGACGACCGCCAAAGTCCTCACCGAGATCGACAATGTACTTGCGGTAGTTAGCAACGGCAGAAATATTATCCTCGTCAAAACGATCATCCCAATCGACATCCATCTTATTGTTGTCGGAATCAAAAGTCTTGATGACTTCCTGCTCACTGTCAAACGCTTCAACGAACGCCATGTTGTTGTCGCTCTCCTTAACGCCGAACGTCATGGAGATCATCTTTTTCTTCTTTTTACCGTCCTCCTTGGTAAACTCCTTAAAGAACGGACGCTTTGCATCCTTCTTCTCCTTGGGAATGACCGGAGTACCGACAAAATTGAATCTTGCTGTGTAACTCATAATCTTTTCATCCTTTCTGTTACTTTTTTACTGCATCAAAATCGAGTTCCAAAAACTTGCGCGAGGCAAGATAATCACAAAGATGAACAAATTTTTGAATCTTCGTGCGAGGCTTCGGAAGCGTCACCTTAGAATAATTTGCAGTACACCATTGTCCCATATGCGTTGCAATCGCGTGGTAAACGATCTGCTCCTGCTCGTCGGTCAGCAAACCGCCGCATTCAATGTTGCATTTCTTGATGAAATTCGCGCCAAGAAGCGGATGCTCGAAAACCGTATGCTGTCCCTTGCCGTTTCCCTGCTTGAGTCCGTCATGCGGAACAATCGCGCACAAAATCAAATCCTGTTCCTCTTCCGTAAAATCGAACATTTCCAGATTAAATAACTCATGCGCGATAATAGCTGCCGCTTCGGTATGGCGCACCAATCCACCATCGCCAAGTGCGTATGAAGGATGATATTTGCCAGAGGACGAAGCGGGTACAACGAAAAAATACTCCGGCAGATTGTCAATGACATAGCGCAGGAACTTCTTGATCTTTTCGTCGTGCATCCAGTCCAGAACAAAATCAAAACTATGTCGATCAGCCATTGTTTTCACCCTCATTGACAGTTTCGGCGGGAGCATCGGTCTTAGGCTCGTTCTGCTCCGCAGTTTCCTCGTTAATTGTCTGCTGCGCGGTCTGTTTCTCGTCAAATTCCTTTTGCTTATTGATATGAGCGAGGACGGTTTGACGCAGGACAGATAATTGACGCTGCGGGTTCAATTTGCTGTTCTTGTTCAGCGTTTCCATGACTATGCCGCACATTGCCTTCATGCCAGCGGAAATGCCAAGAACATAGGCGCGTTTCATCGTGGCGTTGAGAACCTTTTCCATTTCGGACTCCGGCTGCGCGGGATTCGCCGGAGTTTCGGGAGTTGCATTCTGCTTGAGCGCTTCATCAACTTCATTCTGATCCGTTTCCAGTTCAATGATCTTTGCCATTCGTTTACCTTCTTTCTTTACTTGTAATTATTGTTATAAACCCATGAAAATGTGTTTTATAACCTCTTTTGTCCATCCGTTGCCGCAGAGAGAACGCCGTACATTGTCACTAAAACCTTCTGTAAAGCCATCCGGCAGTGTTTGAAGTCTTTCGTACTCAACAGGCGTAAGTTTACGAATTCTTCCAGAATCCAAAACTTTTTTCTCCTGATAACCGCCATTTACACAAGTCAGCGTCGCGCATTTGAACGCCGGATTATACACTCGCTTGAGCATATCATGTGTGTTGACTTGCAACGTGGCGATTACTTTCTTATCGTCTCCATGAAAGATAAATGGTTTGTTGTAGTAATCCTTTTCAGGAGCATTATCCACCATAATATCTTTCAAAACAGTGCTGTTGTACTTTGGCAGCGGAGCTATCGGTATATTTGTCCAATACAGACGTTCACGATCTTGAGCTGAGAAGAGGTTACTGTTGATTAGAACAGGATTGCCCCCCCAAGTTCAGCGGTGATCACGTTTTCATCCTGTTTGCTCTTTGGAACGACGTTCTCCAACATATACCAGCGCGGTTTGATTTCATGAACGGCTCTCGCGTACTCAAAGAAAATCGCAGATTTTCCATTTAGTCCGGAGCAAATCGCGTCATTTTCCTGCCGCACGACGGAAAGACTTTGGCAGCACGTTCCAGCAATGACAAGATCAAAACCGCGAAATTGCGAAAAATCCGCTCCAAATACATCGCCGTGATGAACCACTTCCGGAAAATGCTTTTTACTCAACGCAATTGCCGGTTCATAGATTTCGTATGTATGGTATTCGTCAACGGGGATTCTAAGTTCCTTGAGAGCAAACAGACCGGTTTCCAGACCGCCGCAAATTGAGAGAACTTTCAATCCCATATCGTCACTCAACCTCTGAACTGCTCAGAATTGCATACTTACGGTTATCTCCGTCGAAAATGAACTTTTCGATGTTATTCATGAATTCAAAAACGTTGTCAACAGCACGAAGTTCGTTGCCTACGATCTCATAAACATCAATGCCGTGATTCAACGCAAACAGAACTTCATCAAAAACTCCATGACCAATCATTCCAGATACAGTTGAGAAAATCAGCACGTCACAAGTATTGATCGTCTCAAATGCGGTTTCCATGATGACAGATTCCGGAGCATCCTGCGGAAGAGAAATATGCGGATTGATAATTGTCAAATCGTCAACAGTTGAAAACGCTGACGCAATCAAACTCAGTTCCCATTCCTCAATTTTTGTTCCGTACTTCCATCAATGGTGTGAATAAAACACCTTCATACGTTCCATATTGCATCATCCTTTCAAAATAATTTACAGCCTTGATCTTTGAATTCTTGAATCTGTTTATCCCATTTTTCCTGATCCCATCCAAATTCACGCATCAAGCACTTTTTACATTTGAATTTTTCCGTGTTGCGCCCAAACATTTTCATGTTCATTGCCAGTGTATTTTTGTCTTTGATTTTCAGCGGTTGACGGCGATAATTCAGACATCCATTTGCACAATACTTGTTAAAATACTTATGTGCAACTTCTAAATCCAAACCATTGTACTGCGCGTATTCCGCAATGACTTCCTCTGTCGGTTCTGCGCGGTAAACGCCGCCTGTCCATGCTTTATTGACGTATTCTGCAATCGTGCAGTTCATAATCAGCCATTTATTGTTGCGGATGAAATCATTTCGCACGATCTCCCGCCAGCGGTTAAATAAATATGGATACCAATAGCGATCCAGAACCCAAGTGTATTTTGTGTAGTTCGGACAGGCGATCCCGCAGCCTACGCGATCATATCCGTAACGGTATTTATCGTTGATCTCGATTCCTTCCGAGAGAATATAAAGCCAAACGTCGAGTTCCGTCCATTTGCGAATCGGCAAAACAGCAATCCAATCACGATTCTCCCACTTGTCGTTTTTCCAAATGTCTTGATAGTTGGAACGCCGCGCGGATTCCTCGTTTCGCATTCCAAACAGGAACAGCAGCTTTTCATCAGCAGAAAAATACTCAATTGTCGGTGATTCCTTGTAGTAAGTACAACAGAACCGATTCAAGCGGCTTGGAAGCGTTTGATACCGCTGGATATAGTTATAAAATCCACCGTATTTTGGATTTGGAAGGATGTGTTTGAAATCATTTCTTGCCGCCATCCGATTACTTTCTTTAACATCAAGCGTTGTTACATTGAAATATGTTTCAAACGTCAGTCCTGCCTTTTTTGCAAGATTGAGAACAACCATGCTGTCCTTTCCGGTGGAGTTTGTGTTGATAATTCTACGATCTGTCTGTAATCCGATCTGACGCAATAAAGAAATGCTTTCTTGCTCAATTTCACTTAAATGCTCACGGTTTCTCCGAATTGTATCCTTCCATGTTTCAAAATCGGTTTCGTCTTTGTTCTGTTTGTGTTTTTTAATCGTAACATTCAAATCATCATCAACGAAGATTCGGAATAATGAAACGATTTGCCCCCCAGCTTAAAGGCTTTTACCAAATTATTGTCCATCCAGAATGTTTCTTCACGAAACCATGATGTATCACAACCGTTGTCATTCAGGAATCGGATGTACTCAGGAAAAATGGGCTGCATAATGCCTCCTAATACAAATCTTCGCTGTAAAGTTCATGTTCTCCGTGTTCTGCCTTATACGCACAATTTGTAACTGAAAGTTGACCACAATTCATTGCGTGATCAAACGCATCCTCTCTATTCAAAAATTCTCCGGTATGCGTTATAAATCCTTCCGTGACGTGTTTCTTGTAATTTGTGTTATTACACAAATTGAAAAGAATCTCATAACCGCTTCCATGACGAAAACACGGCACAATCGTTTCTTTGAAATCTTTACATTGTTCAATCTTCAATGCTGCACAAATGATCATTGGTCATCATCCTGTCGTGATTTTTCAATAATACAAACACCAGTTTGCTGTGCTGTGATCGTAGGACAAATCATGCCTTCCTCTTGCACTCGTCCTCGTCTTGTTTGACTGTTTGGATACGACAAATCAACTGCCCCCCCACTTTACAGCGGATGTAACCTTTCTTTGTCGCTTGTTTGACATACACATATTCATCCATGCGCTTCACCATCTGTCTGAAGTTTTTCCAGCGCTTTTTCAAATGCTCCGATTCCGGAAAAGAACGATCCAACAACCATGTTCTCAAACAAGTACGGCATTGCGTCGTATAGGTTTTTCATGATTTGTTCCAGAACATCAACAACAATGCTGTTTCCTGCTTGTTTGTAGAGTTGCGAATCGCTTCTGTCTCTTCCGTTAAAAAGCTGCCGGTTCATCGCCTGTTTTGCATTTTCAAAATCTTTATCGTCAAATCCCATAAAACGCCAGCATTCCTTTGGAGTCAATCTGCGGACTCGGATATTACTCACCATGCGTTCCACCTTTCGTTTCGTATTCAATTACGCCTGTCATCTGCTGGTTTCCAAAACCTTTGTAATCTCTTGCAAGTAAAGCAAGCGACGTATTGGTATAACCGTCAAATTTACTTCCCTTGTTGCTCAATTTAGCGCCCACCTTCGACCGACACCAAATCCCATGTGTGTCTGTCTGTCGATCCCCGTCCACCGGATCGGATCGTATTTCCGACTTTACGGCTTGCGCTGGGGGGGCAAATCCTTCAGATACAAGTTGCGTTATTTTTTCATCAGAAATGTAATATTTTTCGTCAACTTCATCTTCCAATAAATCAGGAAGTTCATGTATCAAAGGAATCGGTTCTGGAAATTTGAATTTTTTGTTGTCTAATTCTTTTTTGATGATGACGCAATAAATACGCTCACGATTTTGCGGAATACCATAGTCTTTCGCATTGAGAACTTTCCAATAAACGTTGTATCCATAATCTTCCAATTCTTCCACGAACAGATCAAACATTGGTTTGAACCTTACAGATACGATGTTCTTGACGTTCTCATAAATTGCAAATCTCGGTTGCTTTTCTCTTAGGAAGCGTAACCATTCAACCAAGAGCGATGAACGAGTTTTCTCAAGGTTGCCCCCCCCGCATTTAGGGCATTTGTCTCTTTGCGAGTAATGCACTTCCAGCGGATTATAGGTATGACCACACCGTTTGCACGTCCACATCGCGCCCTTCTGTTTTCCGGCAACGGAAAAATCCTGACAAGGGCTGCCGCCGAACATGGTGTTGAAATCAGGGACTTCCTTTTCATTCACTTTGGTAATATCTCCGATATTCAGTGAAGGATCGACGTGATGCACGGCAGCATAGCTTACCGCAGCACTTTCATCAAACTCGCAAAACAAAGCAGTATTGAAATCCATGTATATGTACCTTTCTTTTTGATTTACGCCGGAACGGGATAATACTGCGGAGAACAGCACGTCAGGATCATGACAGCAACCGCAAGAATCGTCGCAATACAAATCCAGCGCAATGTTTGTTTCTTAACTGTCAAAGTGTTCATAACACACTCCTTGTAATTTTACTTATGTGGAAAAATGTATAGTTGTTCCATAATATCGAGACGAGAAGCGTTGTCGAGCGTCCGTTTAACGGGCTGCGACCAAATGGATTTCCAGCTCTCCGGCGCTGTCTGTTCCGATACCAACACAATATTATTCTTAGATTGTTCTTCAGCCCATTTCCAAAACTCACGGTGATTGAATTGATCCTGATACCCTGTCGTATTTTGATACGGAATATCACAATAGATTACGCTTCCGCTTATATTTGGATCGAGCTGCCGGTAATCTGCCTCGCCGAAATGAATGTCATGCAAGGCTGGTATTTGCGCAAGTAGATTTCGTTTTGCCTCGTCATAATAGTTGCGTTTCGTTCCGATCTTTGTTGTAATTGTTCCGGCTCTGCCGCCGAAAAACTTTCCATTGTACGAGGCAAGGAATCCAACAGCACCTATGTACCAATCCGGAAATCTGCCGTTTTGCTCCTGATATGATTTCCGAACGGCTGCGTATTCTTCTTTGCTGATTTCTTCAGGCAACGTATTGACTTGATCTATGTGATTAAACAATTCGATCAGATAATGATTGATGTCGTATCCAAATTTTTGCTCACATGAAATTTTATCAATTACGTTTGCCCCCCCAACAAACGGCTCAATGTAACGCTTGGCTTGCGTTTCGTCTATGTAAGACTGGATGATCGGTACGATGTGCTTTGCAATACGGGACTTTGAACCGACGTACTTAATATAGCATCACCTCAATTTGATCCAGAATCCCAAGTCAGAGAGGGATTTGATTTCGTTGTCATAGTTTTGTTCCGTGAAAACGACGACTTCACTTGGAAATGGAGCTGCGTCTTTGTCGCCAAATTTCAGCCGTCCTTTCACGAAACAGATGTATTTTGCGTTTGGAAAAATGAATCTGTGTTGTGCTTTGGTATCCGTCCGTGCCGGAATCAACATGACGGTTGTGATGTGATTTTTCCGACTTTCCTCACAGCACTTTTCAATCCAATCTTCCTGTCCGGAATGCTCTTTTGTTCTTTTGCCATAAGGAGGATTACAAAAAACTACTTGCCCCCCCAAGTTTTTGACAAACCATCATCCGATTCGGTATAATACTGTTCGCATTTATGGTTTGTCTCGTCAGCGCACGGATCAAGCGTGAATCGGAACGCTCCGTCAAGACGATTGAAAAACGCTCTCGGAGTCGCCCAATTATTATTGCCCGTGCTGAGTAAAACAGCGTCCATGCAATTCTCCTTTTCTTGTAATTGTTGTTATGTTCCGGAAAGTAAACGCGATTGGAACATATCACGAAGTTCGATGATATGCGTTGGATGATTTTCCTGATTGTAAAGTTCCTGAAGGAAACCATAGAACTGATTTTCAAACGGCGTAACCAAACCGCCCATCCATTTGTAATGACCGCTGCGGAATACGGACTGTGCAACGCCGCGCAGTTTCTTCCACTCGGTATAATACCAGCTCTTGACCTTGACCATAAAACCAACGCTGTCCTCGACAACAAAGCCTTCAATCTCATGACCATCCAGCAGATAATCTTCCGCAGTTACATCAGCATACCACGCCTTAAATTCAGACCACGTTTGCAACCGTGCTGCAAGTTTCTTAGGTTGGAATCCATAGCGAGAGGCAACCATGAGAACCATATCATAAGAATACTTCTCAAAGTTAAGTTGGTTTTTAACAATGTCCAGCAGAAACAAATTTGACTGATCATACTTGATGATATGGGGATCACGCTCCATATCAACACACTCAAATACAAGCGTCGCGTTCTCATTTTTGAGGAAGTTCTTCAATTCATGATAATTCATAACGCGCTTCTGGAACGCCTCGCGCATCCATCCGGCAAATTCTCCCGTAGGATCAGACTTGCTTGTGATGAAAAAGTCGTCTTTTTCTGCGTCATAAGATACCATGCCTAGGAATCCGTTTTCCTTGACATATGCCGTGACAGGAAACGTCAACTTATGCTGAAGCATGGGAAATTTGGTTTCGGGACGCTCGTTGACCTTAAAAAACTTTTCGTAACTGCGGCAGATAACTTTTCCTTCCGCTGTGTTGATGAATAAACCACGCGCCTTAATCGTCTGCGCATTCCACTGTTTTTCATAAAACGCATCGCGCGTAAAGTTGAACGAAGAAATATCGCCGAAACGCTTTTCCATGATGTAGCGGTTTTTCCGCATCTTATCGACGACTTCCATTACATCTTGTTCGCACTGTTCGTACTGCTCCGGAATCTCCTGCTTAACCTCGCGGAATACCTTATTTGACAGCTCAACGGTATGAAATCCGGTTTCATCAAGCGTGACGACGCGAAGATTACCACCAAACTCCACCTTACCTTCCAGATTGAAACAACGCTCCGACATTCTGACAGGAGAATCTTCGGTGTTGCGATGACCGAAAATCTGATAACAATTGTTCGGCATTGTGTTATCCCACGTCTGCGCGACCTGTTCATATTCGGAATATCTGCCAACGCCGCGAATCATCTGATCCGTTGCAACCTTAGTCAAATCGGAAGAAGGATACGGCAGCAAACTCAAACCGGCGTGAGTAACAAGAACTGTCTTGTCACCATAAGTATAATAAGCACACTGACCAAATTTCCGGTAGAGCATACGAACCATCTTCGGATCGACTTCCGCTTTTTCGAGTTCCTTTCGTGTCACCTTTTCAAACTCCGGCGAAAGCGACGTACCGCCGTGCGCCCAATACCAAAGCCAACGTTCATGATTTCCCTCAAGCATAATGACGTTCGACTTATCCATGATGCTGTAAAGAAACTGGATAACAGCAACATTCTCCATGCCGCGATCAATATAGTCTCCGCAGAAAATATACAGTTCGTCGTCCTTTAGTCCGTCTTTCAAATACTCCTGCAAGATAGTGTTACATCCGTGAATGTCTCCAATGTGATGAATTTTCTTATAGTTGGAGAAATCCAAAGGATGAATCCAGATGCTTTCTAATTCATCCGGCATAATCCTCTTAACTCCGGCAGGAATCGGCTGCGTCGCAAAACGCGCGTACATACGCTCGATTACTTCATCCGGAACGATTTTGTAGGACGTTCTCATATGATTACGACGTTTGCATTCCTCAATCGGAACGTCCGTGAAATCAACGCAGTACATACGATAGCGGTAAGTCTTTGCCAAATCCTTGTAGCGGTTGATCTCCTGTGTTTTGGAATTCGTCGCGTCAACGACAACAAACTCTCCGCGCTTCATGCGCTCTTCCAGAATGTCAAACAACAGATTCCAAACTTTTTTGTCGTTGCTTTGCGAAATCTGCATTGTACCGTCCGGCATCTGAACCGGCGACTGGATCATCAAGCGGATGTTGTCTGCGGAAATTGAATATTGTTCCAGATTGTTGTCTTTGATGAACGTGGACTTACCAACGCCGGGTGCGCCGCGCATCAACAGTAAAACTCTCATAGTTCTTTCCTCATTTCTTCTTGGTTAGTCATCCTTCCAATCTACGCCGCGCCGCCCTCGGCTTTCGCCTCGAACGCCTTTGGCGTTTAGATTGGAAGGATTTTAAGAGCAACTTTAGGAAGCGAAGCCGGGCGCAACGCCAATGCTAGAGCCGGAGGAGTTGTCGTTCGCGCTCCCGTTGGTGTACACAAAGCAAAAGTACGTCGAGGCGGACGCATTAGGAGAACGCAGCCACATCCAACGTTGATCACCGTCGTCGTCTACCATGCCATACGGAACATTCTCCTGACGGAACAACTCATACCAATGACCTTCGCCGCCGTTGGAATAAATCTTGCGACCGAATTGCTCCTGCTCCGACATGAGCCAAACCAAATCCTTTGTCTGGATCAGGTTTCCGTTCTCATTCGCGGTCAGCTTCCAAACGGGCTTAATGATCGCGCGGAGTTCATCAGACATAAGATTGTAGAATTCTCCGTTGAGCGTATAACGGCAATCCGTCTTTTCCCATCCGCACGGTTCGCTGTCTCTCCGCATTACCATGTCGTCTTTGTAGACACGCGCCATGCCCCAAGAGATCGGCGCTTTGCCGCTGTCATCCGCAAGATCGTCATGATCAAAGCCAAGAATGCGATACTCCGCAACGTAGCCATTTTTCATGTAATCTTTCTTCGTCGCGCCAAGCGCAAAGAACTTACGCGCGTTTCCAGCAAGACCGATCTTGTTGATTACACTCCACGGAATGTTGTCAAGGTTCTTCAGCGGAAAATTCATCGCGGCAAACGCAAAATCGGCGATTGTTCCAAAATCCGAATTCACATCCGGAAAGGAAATCGTCACCGTATCACCGTCTTGTTTAAACTGCATAGAAGGAAAGCGCTTGATGATTTCAGAATCAATTACAACCTTACTCATTTATCCATAATCCTTTCTAAAATATTGTCGGACACTCTGCCAAGCATCGGATTTTTCCTTGAGGAATTTTCCGATACTTGACAGAATGCCCGACGTATCGGGCATTCTATATCGTCAATTCGCTGCGCAACAGCCTTGTGGTTCGCTGTCGGGCAAGCATAACAATCCCAAACCATATACCAAGGATTTGATGCAGATTTGCTCTTTTTTACTTAATAATTGAGCTTTGAAGATTCAAATGAACTTTGAGAGTTGAGCATTGAACCTTCAACTTTCAGCCTTGAACTTTACAGTAGATTTTATCTTTTCGATCTTCGCCGTTTCAATATTACGGCTAACGAAAAGATTCTTTTCTTCATATAAGTATTCAAAAATCCAATATTTTGAATCATTATAGAGGGATTAAAAGTCCCACTGTAATCAAAGGCAGCGGCGTTTTTATTGTTTTCGTCTCAGAACGCCGCCATAAACTCAGGCGTGTTATGGTTTACAGTTTTCGTTACGCAGCGAATGGATGATCGCTTAGTATTCGATCTCGATGGTGGTAGTCGCGTTCGAGACAGACAGCGCCGCATCCACCTCCGGCATAAAGGCGTTGATCTTGTCGTCCAGTTCCGCGATCTTCTTCTCAACGGCAAGCGGATCAATCAACTCCATCGTGTTCGCCTTGATGTAGTTGTTCATCGTGGAAGTGTATTCCTCGCTGCCCTTCTTGACCTCGCCACCGGCATTGAGTCCAGTAACAAACGCTTCTGCCTTGGACTGAAGAGAATCGTTGTTCTTTTCGAGCGCCGTCTTTGCCTTGCCGAGCTGAAGCGTCAGCATATCGCGGAGCTGGATATAATGCTCCATGCCGTGATTCTTCATGTCGATGGCTTCCACGACGGTCATCCTCTCGCCGCCGATCTCAACCTCCGTCTTGGCATTGGAAAGCGTGACGGCGCGTTTGATCGCATTGCGGCGCTTGATCAGGTCAGATGCCTTGTCGTAAGATGCCTTGGCAAGCTCTTTGAACTCGTCGGCAGACTTACCGCTGATCTTGTCCTGATTGTTCTTCTTGGTCGTGATGTAGCTGCCACTGGTGATGGCGTTGCTGATCCGGCTGTCAAGAACCTTCAGCTCCGCAAGCGCCTTATGGACGGTCATAGTCTCAGTGTTCATGTTTGTTCTCCTTTTCTGATCTTTGATTTTTACTTGTAATTCTTGTTATTTGTTCCGTTTTAAGAGGGCATAACTGCCCTCCAAAACGGTAAGCAAATCAGGTGTAGATATAGTCCCTAAACTCACAATACTCGTCGTACTTGTTGTAAAGATAATACTTGCTGCGCGGAACTGAGTTGTCCACCGGAAAGAACTTGCTGAGTGTTTCCGAATCCGTCCGGCTGACTTTGCCATTTGCAAGCTCGTATTCATGCAGACGATAGCATATGCCGGAAAAGTATATGCTGTTCCAGTGGAATTTCTTATCCACTTCTTTCGCAAGATCATTGACCGAAATCGTGAAACGCGCAATGCTTTTCTTGCTGATCTGTCCGGATTTGTAAGTTCGGAGCAGATAGATCGAATCCTGATAGGTAATCACTGTACCGCCAAATTTGTTTGATTCATAGCTAGTTGCGTATTTGTAATCGCGGAACATTTCAACGGCAACGGGCGGCAGAGTAAAGATTTCTCCGGTATTCGGATTTGTGAGCGTTCCGGCGTTCTCGTCGAAATCGCTCTTTTTGACACAAACCGCGTCATCGAGTTTTATTCCGAGCCAAACCATTGTTGCGGCGACTTTAAACGTCTCAAACTCACTTCGATTGATCAGAACAACGTTCATTGCCTGAAAGAGATCGTTATAATCCGCAAAATAGTAAACGTCATAAATTCCGGCGCGGCTAATGTCCTCATATCGGATGTCCTGCAACTCACGCAACGGAGCATCCGTTCCGTATCCTTCCTCTTTCATCCAAAGCATGAAATCAATCATTTTGGACTTGTATGGATAGAACGTATTGCTGGACGTAATTTTCGCACGGGCAAATACGTCGATAAAATCCTGCCGTTTCATTTCATCATACGGAACGTCGCTGTTAAACAATTGCCGCAGATTGGAATGGACTTGCTTTTGGCTTTGTTCATTCATCTTGACAGAGGATTCTTCGATGTATCGCGTCAAAATCGCTTCGTCGATCATATCATTCACCCTCAAGCATAATAACAAATTATCGGCGATTTGTCAAGCACTTTGTAATTGTTTTTATTCAGGCACAAGAAAGACCAAGACTTACCAGCATGGCACGATTGATCTCGTCCATTTTACTGTCACTCACTCTGCCAACGAACCGAATTAACCGGCTCTTATCAATGGTCTTGAGTTGTTCGAGCAAAACGGTGGAATCCATTTTCAGGTTTCCTTCTCCGCTCTGAATATCAATATGTGTCGGCAAACGCTTTTTCAGCTTGGAGGTCATGACGGCAACGATGACGGTTGGACTGTGAAAATTTCCGACATTGTTCTGCACGATAATGACCGGACGCATACCGCCTTGTTCGCAACCATAGGCGGGACTCAAATCGGCGTAATAAATATCTCCCCTCTTAATAGTTTTCATGGCGATTTCTCCTTGCGAAGTTTGTCAATCCTTGTAATTGTAATTATAGCAAAGAGGGGCAGAAGAGTCAAGTAACATAACAACAATTACAAAAATAATTTTTACTCAAACCGCTTTTCCGTAAGCTGCGATTGCCGCTTTGTAGAAAAGCATCTGATACTTCGACAAGGTTTCCGGCGCGATTTCCTCCATCATTTTCTGCTCATAAATGAGTTTTTCCGTAATGGGTTTCTGCGCCGCGAGATCATACACACCGGCGAATATCCTGTTTTCCGCACAATGAAACGGGACTTTGAAATAAATCGTGCGCGGAATTTGCAAGGACTGGCGCTTTCCGTCCAGATAAACGTTGATGATCCGCTGGATTTGATATTGCTCAAGTTCGGTAAGTTCGCCGAGCAAATATGGATCAATGACCAGCAAGGCGGCGCTTTCGTCCATCATGATCTTATTCAACCGACTGCCGAAAAATTCTCCGTCCATCAAATCGGCAATCTGTTTCCACTCGCGCGGCGCTGCTATCGTAAGCTGCTCCGGCTTTTCATGCAGGGCGCGAATGGTATATGTACTAAAATTAGTACGGACGGTAAAGGTGTTGTTTGCTTCCGCTTGAAAGCTGATCACCTTACCGTCCGTAAAGCATGGCACGGCGAACAGTTTTCCGAACTCGATGAACCGATCCTTGCGGAGTGTGATCTTCGTTGCATGGAAAGCGGCAGCTCCATTGACCTGAACGCTGAATAAGTCGTAGTTGCTCAACAACGCCGCCATCGTCAGCAGTTTGTTTTCCTCGGTCGAGATTGGGAACTGATTCATCAATGATTCCAACTTGTTCGTCGTAACATTCATGACCGTATTCTCCTTTTTTACAGCAATTTCTTGTTGACTTTGATAAAATCTTGCTTTATACTGTGCTTGAAACCGTATTATTTTACTGCTCGAAAAGAAATATACCATACTATTTTATTGTTGTCAATACCAAAAACAAGAAAATTTTATCGTTGTGAGGTATTGTTATGGACTCCACATTATATATTAGGATCAAAGAACTCTGCAAAGGCGAAGGAATCACGCTTAAAGAACTCTGCGAGATCACCGGCGTAAAAGAAACAAATCTGAACAAATGGAAAAACGGGACTTCCCCTTCCATTGATTCGATCCGTCCGATTGCAAACCATTTCCATGTTTCTCTGGACTATTTAACCGGCAACAGCGACATTCCGCAGAACGCCGACGCAATTCTCCAAGACGCTGATATTATTTCACTTCAACGCGCAAGGCTGCGGCTTTCCAAAGAGGATGAAGCGCTTTGGAACAGCTCAATGGAAATGCTGCGACGCACATTTGACCGCGCTTTCGGCAAAGAGGAAAACAAATGATCCGTTACGGTTTGGTTCACAAAGAGGTTTTACATATCTACAAAATGCTCGATCCGGTTGCTTTTCCAATCGAACCGTGCAATTTATCGTACATTTTTCCAAATCTCCGCATGATGACCTACCAGCAATACGCCGATTGGAACGATTGCTCCATTGAGCGTGTTATCCAGACTTGTAAAAGCAAATTCGGCTGTACGCACTACGATCCGGTCAATGACAGGTATCTCATTGTCTGGAACGATGATACGGCAGATAACAATGTGCTTGGACGGCAGCGCTGGACAAAAGCACACGAACTCGGTCATGTTGTGCTGAAGCATTTGCCGATGACTGCGCAAAAAAAGATGTCGCGTGACGGATTTTACAGTAAGCATGACGACGAACTTGAGGAAGAAGCAGATTTGTTTGCAGCTCTCCTACTCTGTCCGTGGGCGCTCTATCGGCAGCTCTATATTGATTCTGCCGCAGATATAGAAAACATCTTCGGGCTTTCCGAAATGGCGGCGAATATCCGTTGGCAAGACTATCTACGCTGGCGAGGTTGCCGACGAGCGCCGGAGGAAAACACTTGGGCTGACAGAATGCGGAGCATTATCCAATTGAGAAAACGTGCAGGACATTTGGAACATCCACCGTTCCGTTACAAAGGCTTCCGAAACAGCACGATCATGGTTTGGAAAGACGCGGAGAACTTTTAATAAAAGGCTGGTTATGCGCCAGCCTTTTCTTTTTGCATCTGCTTGATGATTCGGTCGATCTCCCGCGCCACCAGCACAAAATCATCCTCTATATAACCCTTGGTCGTCATCGCCGCCGTTCCGATCCGAATACCGGACGTGAGCTGCGGCGAACGAGTTTCATTCGGAATACAATTCTTATTCAGAGAAATATCGTGCCGATCCAGACGTTCTTGAACTTCCTTGCCGGTCAATCCGGTCTTGGTAAGGTCTATCAAGAACAGATGATTGTCTGTCCCTCCGGTCACAACATCGTATCCGAGACGAATAAACTCGTCGCACATGGCGCGGCTGTTGCGAACCACCTGACGGATGTAAGTTTTGAACTGCTCCGTACAAGCCTCTTCCGCTGTGACCGCTTTTCCGGCGATGACGTGCTGCAATGCGCCGCCCTGCGTACACGGAAATACCGCGCTGTCGATCTTCTTGGCAAGTTCAGGCTTGCAGAAAATCAGACCGCCTCTTGTGCCGCGCAAGGTTTTATGCGTGGTCGTCGTGATCACGTCCGCAAGTCCAAATGGCGAAGGATGTTCACCGGCAGCAACCAAACCGGCGATATGCGACATATCCACCATGAAATACGGGCGCTGCATCGCGGTCTTGTTGTAGCACGAATAATAATCGTCAATGATCTTGTTGATCCGACGAAAATCAATGATTCTGCTGTACGCGCTTGCTCCGGCAAGAACCAGCTTGGGATGATGTTCATGCAGCTTATGGTACAAGTCATCGTAGTCAATCCTACCGTCCGCGTCCACGCCGTAAAATTCCACATTGAACAATTTTCCGCTGAAATTTACCGGCGAACCGTGCGTCAGATGACCTCCATCGTTTAGGCGCATGGAAAGGATCGTGTCGCCGACGTTCAGGAGCGCCATATATGCCGCGAAGTTTGCGGACGATCCGCTGTGCGGCTGAACATTGACATGATACGACGTGCCGAACACTTCACTCCACTTCTGGCAGCAGTATTCTTCCAGCTCGTCTACATACTGACAACCGCCGTAATATCTGCCGCAATTTCCAGTCATACGATATGCCGGATAACCTTCGGAGTATTTGTTTGTCAGGCACGATCCGACCGCCTTCATGACGTTTTCGCTGACAAAATTCTCGCTGGCAATCAACTCAATTGTGTTGCACTGGCGAATATGTTCTTTCTCGATAATCTCAAATACTTTCGATTCCATTACGCGCTTTCCCTTTCCTGTTCTTCAAGTTCATGATATGCTTCAGATACGGTGTCCGCAGAGAGGATAAAATTGCCGGAACTATCACGGACTTCAACGTGTCCGTTAATGTGAAAGATGGCGTAGTTCATAATATCCTCCATTATTGTATTTCTTGTTATGGCGGCAGATGCCGGAATCGAACCGGCGTTTCCGTGTGAACCACAGCGTATTACCACTATACGAATCCACCGTAGAGGCTGCCGGATATTGCAATTCTCCAACAGCATACCCTTGTCTGCCGTCGAAAGTGTTTATGGCTGTACGGGCGCATAAACAGCATTTCAACGTACTTCCTGCACTTGGGATGGCAAGGACTCCCTCGATACTCTTCATAGACCGAAAACACTTATCCGCGATATAAGACTCACGCGATAACGCTGCTAAAACTCTCACAGCTTTGAAGGATTTTTCCATTGTGCAGATGGCGGCGTTCACTCTGCCGTGCTATGGATAACAGCTCGACGATGTATCCGGAAGGAGGTGAGACACATGGATTCGTCAAGAGAAAGGAGAACAAGATGTCAGAACAAGAGAAGAACCGTCTGATCTTTTTTGATGATTTGTCGCTCGGCAAAGCGATTCGAGCTGCTATCCAGTGGTGCGTCAGGAGAGGATCGAACTCTCGACTTACAGATTAAAGGTCTGTTACTCTGCCAACTGAGTTACTGACGCATATAGAACAGAAGGCAAGAATCGAACTCGCGCATAGCAAGCCGTTTATGCTTGCCGTGTTACCACTTCACCACTTCTGTTCTTTGGCGCAAGAGGCAGGATTTGAACCTACAACGGAGTTGATCAGACTCCACCGCTCACTTCGCGGCGCGTTTAACCATTTCGCCACTCTTGCGTATGGCGGCTGCGTCCCCGAAAACAACCGTCATACCGAAAAGGAGGGAAAACTTTCCAAAACCGGTTAAAAACCGAGAATTGGCAAATCAGGAAATCTTTGTCGCATTATCATCGTTGGTAAGCGCTGGAAATTTGAAATCCTTGAACCGCTTGAGCTGCGACTTGCTCAATCGCGGAGAAACAATCTTGAAATTCTTGATCATGTGATCCGAAACGACCACTACCGGAATTTGAGTCATTCCCATCATGCGATAGATCAGATAACTTGTATAACCGTCAAACAGCGTTCCATCGCTCTTGATGAAGATTTCCGTATCACACTTGCCGTTCTTTTTGAATTCTTCCAGACGACGGTTGAGCTTTTCCGTGTTCGGAATCGTCCGCGCAAATGCCTCCGTGATATGGATTTTCTCTGCACCGATATTAAGACGCGGGAGATTCAGGAAAACGCAGTCACACGACGCGGCAGCTTTATCGACATAGAGTTGATTCGCCTCAAACTGAAGGACTTCTCCGACTTCCGTTTGAACAAAAAACATAGCGATTTCGTCATCCATTGTCTTATCGAAAGTCATCGAAATAATCTTGCCGCACTTGACACCGTAGATCAGGTAGTTCGGCTTGAGTCTGCCCTTGCCGCCACAATGCGGACATTCGTGTTCTGCACTGATGATCACAGGCTTTTCCGGATCGAACATATTCATCACCATTGCATAGCGGAACTGCGGATCGGAGAACTCATATTTGTTCAAGCTCCGGTAGAACTTCTTTTTGCCAGTCCCCTCACAGAGCCAACACGGTACGCTGGATTGACGCGCAAGATAAAAAACGCTTTGTCCGATTTCAAAATCAGTTTTGAACTCCATAGCGAATCCTTTCTTGTAAATGTTGTTATGTTGTCTTTAGGAATGCCGGTCATCACCGGCTCTTTTCACTTGACATTATACTTGTAATTCTTGTTATTGTCAAGAGCTTTTTTGAAAATTTCCGAAAAATTCTTCAAGATCGGTTTTTCACGGCGAAACGGGCAATCACGCAAACACATGACGCAGCGCTGTCCGCAGGAATGATCCGCGCTTGGATAAATACCGGCGACCGGCTGCATGGTTTAATCTCCGTATGGGCTTCCCCACTGGAAATCCCACTCAACACGATAGCCGTCCGAATTGAACTTATAGAAATGATTATGTACGCCGTCACCGTAGAAATACTCATAATCCACCGGCAACACACGACCGACATCCTCCGAGCCGTTACGCTCCGCGTTCCAGCGTTCCAGAACGTCATAAGAAAGTTCAAGCAGATCATCCCACACGGGAGAGCTGGAACGATAGGCAAACTGGTTCTGCTGCGTCAGAATTTCCGCAATGGTATCGGGAAACTCCGGATCATCAATGCGATTGAGCGCCGTCCAAACAACAGCGGCTTTCTCTGCTTTGCTCGGTACGCCGCGACATTCCGCATACATTAATTTTGCAAGCATGATCGCGTCATCATCCGTATAATACTTGACAGGTTCAGGCTCGGCTTCCGGCTGCGGCTCTTCCAGTTCGATCATTGCAGAACTGTACTGTACGAGACTTTCCATTGTCGGCATGGACTCCTGCGCCGCCTTCAGCTCGTCTACCTGTGTCTGCAAAGACCGAATCTTCAAGTTGTTGATCATGATTCCGGTCATGAGGACTGCCATAAATACCATAATAGCAAGCACCTCATAAAAGATTTTACACTGTTTTCTTCGTTCTGTCATTTTTCCATAGTCTCCTTCTTGTAATTATTGTTATTCAAGTCCAATGAGACGATTAATATACTCCGGCTGTTGATGAAAAATCGGAATATCATAATCAATTACCCACTTGTTGCGAGTGAGAACGTTTTCTCCATCGGTCTGTGCAACTCCATTATGGACAATCGGCATTGGCTTTTTGATGCAGCATACGCCGCGCTTGCTCCGCGTTGTATAGTTGTTCCAGTTGATTCCCTTCTCCACGAAAAGCATTTCCTGAATATCGTTACAGGATTTTCCATGAAGCTGCTTGTGAGAGAAATTTGCCTGACCGACCATCTGAATACTGTTGCGCGTTGCGTCCTGTTGCCGCCATTCCAGCACATTCATCACGTCATCGCACGGAACGTTAAATACGCGGGAATCAAACAACGCTCCGCGATCCAACGCTTTATTGTAAGCGACGCATATACATTCCTCTACTGCAAACGTGTTTTCCGGATAATCCATTTTCATATCAAGAATACGTTCGTTATGTGACGCAACACATTTTGCAAACGCACGATTGAATGCCAAAGTCGCCATCGACGCGGAAATACTGGTAATTTTTTCCACATTATAGTCAAACCACGCATCCGAGGTCAAAGTCTGATAGTCGATCAGAACAAGCGTGATCTCGTCAGACTGTGTATAGCCGAGGACGCAGCCCTGAATGTTCTCGCAGAGATATTTCATCGTATCTTCCATCGCGTTCATCAAAACAAAATCAAACGGTTTTTGAAAACCGCGCGTGAACGTGTGAAACGCCTTGCCGTCCAGACGGATAATCACCGGTACGCGGCGCGTCAGGAACACCTTCGGCACTGCTTCATAGGTTTTCATCCGATCTCCAAGACTGTCGTGCTTATTGCTCATAGTTTTCCTCACTTTCAAATCCAGCAATGACACATTGCATTATTTGTTGCTCTTTTTTCTTTTGTCGATATAGATTTGCTTGTCGCAGTTGATTTTTCTCTGCGTCATGCAGCATTTTCACAAGAATATCAATTGCTTCTTCCTCGTCTTTATTATTGTATCCAACGTGAAAATTCTCCATCGCTTCAATCGCCATGTTTAACGCAACAATTTTCTTTTTACTCAAGTACATGGTTATTCCCTCACAGCGAAGCGATATACAAATTAGCAACTTGTTTCATAGTCAAATCCTGAAAAAGCCCATCGTCTTTTGCCGCTCTCGCAAGTCCAAGAATGAACCCATACAGCAAATATAGTTTTTCGTTATCTGTCACATTCAATCACTTCCTTGTAATTATACTTATTGGAGTAAAAAACACTACTCCTATTCGTATTGCTGAAGCATATTCTCCACCTTGGAGATTTGCGCCTGATCCATGATGCGACCGCCGCGATTGAGCATCAGGAAGAGGTTGAGAATGTCCTTTTTCTCCGCGTTGCGAACTTCCGCGACGGAAATATTGTGATTCTTGAACGTGCATTTATCCGTTCCGGAAAGCTGCGAGAAGGTCTTGCCGCGATAGGTGATCCTGTCCTCGTAGAATTCCAGAAGCGTATTCAAGCGCTGCTTGCCGTCCAGAATTTCATAGGAATATCCGTCTGCTTTCCAATCCGTATCGCTGCGATGGATCAGGACAAATTTTCCAATGTCGATGTTCTTGAAAACGCTGTCCAAAAGATACTCTTTGTCCGCGCCGTTCCAAACAAAGTCACGCTGATAGTCCGGATTCATCTGGATTCCAAAGAAATAAGCGCGATGAAGCAGGGATTCAATGGTCTGATTGTTAAAATTCAGGCGAATATCGTCATTTTCCGTGAATTTCGTGTCCTCAATCGCTTCGCGGGAGCGGACTTCCATCCATCTTGCAAGGCGATAGGTGTTATAAGTATAGGGGTGTCCGTAGTTGTTGTTCGTCGCTTCGCAGTACAGAAGATAGGCTTTTCCATCTGCAAGAACTTCTTCCACGACCGCGCTGTTGAGCGCTCCAAAAAGAACCGAATCTCCAACATTGAAATAATACATCGGTTCTGGCGTGAATTTGATCTCCTGCTCCAACTCACGATAACAATGCTGTTTTTCCTGCGCGAGTCGTTCTTCCGGAGTAAGCGGTTTCTTTTCAACTTTTCGTGCCATTATTGCCATCCTTCCTTTGCGCGGCGTTGTATAAAATCTTTCAAATCCTGCAAAGCGATTTCGGATTTTTCCTTACACTCAAGAATATAATCGTCGTCAATCTCGCCTGTTCCGATTCTATTTTTCCATCGCTGATAGGTGCAAAGACTTGTCAAAAATTCCTGCGACTTAAAGATGATATATTCACAATCCCGCACACCGACACGATATATTCCGACATCTGTTACAACAGGACTGACTTCCGGAACTTGTTTCATCAAATCTGCAAGTTCCATCAGTTTTTCCATTTCCACTTGCGTCATGTAAATTTCCTCCCGCAACGCGGACAGTAATCCACATTGAACCGAATCGTGTAGTCATGTGCCGTGACAAGAATTTCTCCGTGACTATCCACAAAGGCGTTATTTTCGTTGTTCGCCCAAAAAAGTGCAAGATCACCTTGACAGCATGAACAGTTCGGCTTGTTTTCTGAATTTTCCATCACAGCACCGCTTTCAGTTCATTGATGATGATGCTGAACGCATGGGAAACTTCCACGCTGATTTTTCCGTCGATCCTTGCGTCTCGAATCTGCGTAGCTATGCGCTGCAACTGCTCCTGATCATGACAGGCTGCGAGATCAGTCAAAAAGTCTTTCATTTCGTTCATGATTAATCTCCTTTCAACTTATCGAACATATTGATTGCATAAACAATATCCAACAGTTCGTCACGCACCTCAATGATTTCTCCGTTTTCGTAGTCATCCGCTAATTTCCGGAGCATGGCAGTAATTTCCTCGTCGTCCAATTGTCCTTTGACAGTCATGTACTTCATGTACTTGCTCATGATGATTTCTCCATTTCCATCAATACTGATCTTCTTTGGTACAGATTTGGAAAATAAGAATGTCAATTCCTGTGTTTGCAATATGATATGGCTTGATACCACGAACTTGTGAAGCGAACCACCTGCCGTCCCTATACGATTTTCCGGAAACCTGATCGTCAAAAACAACTGTTCCCTTTGAACAATCCGGCGTATCGTCATTGGAAAGTTCATAAGAATTGGGATAGTCAACGATCCGAATGTACTCATTGCCTCGAATGATATAAGTGATCGTTTCGATCGCGACTTTACTTGCGATACGTTTCATTGTTTTTCTCCTTTTTCAGTAATCGTACACACAAAAGCGAATTGTGTGAATGAATTCTCCAAAATCAGCTCTCAAACAATAAGCCCTTTGCTATTTCCAGCAACGCTTCCCGTTCGTTCGGAATTATATCATCAATAACCAATGTAAGCAAGTTTTTCAGGCAATAGCCAATCTGCCGTCCTTCCGAAGCGCCAATCGCTATCAGATCACGTCCATTGACTGCCAAATCCTTGAGCTGGAAACAGTCTTGATCCGCTTTAATTTCCTCAATCAACGCAAAGATGTCATTTTTCCAAATTCTTTCTGTTTCCTGCGGTACTTGCGCCTTTTTGTCCGCGTCCTGCACTTCCAGAAGGCGTTTGAACTGTTCCTCTCCGAGATTGTTGAGTCTGCGGCGCACAATTGCCTTGCGCGGCGGCGTTTCCATGTCGTGAAAGCGGACGAGCTGCGTCACCGCATCCACGGTTTTGTTGTCATAGCGCAGTTCGCGCAGTCGTTTTTCCGCGATCTCCGCGCTGACTTCCGCGTGTCCGTAAAAATGACCGATTCCGTTCTCTATACTGAAAGTCTGCGGTTTTCCGAGATCGTGAAACAAGAGCGCAAGACGAGTAATCAAGTCCTGCGGCGCTTCCGAAATCGCCATGACGGTATGATGCCAAACATCCAAATAGTGATGCGGATTGTGCTGCTGGAAGTTTACAGTTTGTGAAATTTCCGGCAAAAAGACGGAAAACACCGGAGCGCCGTACAGAATGATTCCATAGGCATATTGCGACACAAGAATTTGATTGAGTTCCGCTTGAATCCGCTCAGACGATACGTTCCGAAGGAGTTCTTTATTCGTCTGGATCGCCTTTGCCGTTTTTGTTTCCAATCCAAAACCGAATCTTGCCGCGAAACGCAAGGCGCGAAGAATACGGAGAGCATCTTCCTGAAAGCGGTCGTTCGCGTTTCCGACGCACTTGATATAACAGTCCTCTAAATCGCGCTGACCGTGGAACGGATCAATGATTTTTCCGTCAAGTCCCGCCGCCATTGCGTTCATGGTGAAGTCACGGCGCTTCAAATCTTCCGTCAAATCTCCGGTAAACTCCACCGAATCCGGATGGCGATGGTCTGAATAGTCTCCGTCCTTCCGAAATGTCGTGATCTCATAGGGTTCGCCGTCCAGCATGATCGTCAGCGTTCCGTGCTTGAGTCCGGTTTCAATGACTTTGTATTCAACAAAGACTTCCTTCATCTGCTCCGGCTGCGCGTTGGTACAAATATCCCAATCGTGCGGCGTAATGCCAAGAATACTGTCGCGGACGCAACCGCCGACCACATACGCCTGATAACCGGATTTTTCCAGTTTTTCCATCAGCAAACGCGGCGACTTTGGAATGTCGATTTTGGTTTTCTTCATGAGATCATACCCTTTCGGTGGCAGTTTCGCCATTTTCCCAAGATTTGTACCCGTTCGGGTGCTTCTTGTAAAATGACTTATGTTCTGTAATCAAAAACGCAGTTTCCGCGCGGTCTTTCATTTTCAGGCTTCGGATAGTAACCAAACCAAGTTTTCCAAGTTGCGTTCATGACTACGGATGAATTGACCGCCATGACAAACTCTTCGATCTGCTTATAATCCGGTTTCGGCGGCAAGGATGTGTTTTCCTTCGCGTAGTGCAAACGCTTTTCGTATTCGTCCACCATTTGATAGAACTCGTCGCGGAACGTGCCGTCCGGTTTCTGGAATTCTCCGGCGCGGATGGACAAAAGAAGCGGGATGTCGTGTTCTCTGTATGTAATGATTTCTTCCTTTTCCAGAATATCCAGACACATGAGATAGAGACGGATCAAGTGCATGGCGTGTTTGTTCAAATGCGCGTCGTCCTTCTTGTGGTTTCTCCGGTTGATTTTTCCGTAGTCCTTGACGATGTTGTTGAGATCGCTCCAAATGTTTTTATAGTCGCGGAGCGGATAATGCTTCAGGTTCACGTCCACAAAGATTTCCGAATCCAAATCCTCATGCTCCGATTTGTCCACATAGAGTTCCATGCCGCCGTTCTCGAATTCTCTGTATCGTCCGTTGAATTCCAACATGGATGCCTGACAGGAGGACAAAATCTGCGCTTCCTTGTCCATCTGCGCGAATCGGTCACGCGCAAGCGCGGCTTGCAGTCTGCGGAGCTGCTGCATGGCGTAACCGCCAAAGGACGCGACTGCTTTCTGCGAGAGAAAGAGCTTGCGTTTTTCCAACATCTGCCGTCCGATGGGAGAAAAGAAGATGTAGGAATCCGGTCTGCAACCAAGCATTTCAATTACGTTTGGATTGCAGTTTTCCAAGAGAGTTATCAGCTTATTAAAGGAATACACAACGGTATCCGTCTGATTATCTATGACCTGTTCAAAGTTGGTTCTTCCAATCAAATCACTCACGGAATTTAGCGCACAACCGCGCACGTCCACGTCCGATCCTTCCACATTTGTTCCGTAAGCGTGACTACCGCCGAACGTCACAAAGAGCATGGTTTCTCCAAGATGGGGATTTGTCTTGAGGAAGTCATATTCCGGCTGCGAAACAACATTTTGAATATCAATCATAGTTTCGTCCTCGTATCGTACTTGATTTCCGCAAGCTGCTCGTTCGCTCTCTGCAATTCTCCACGGATCAGCCGCGCTTCCGCAAGAAGGTCTTTCAATACAACGGTGAGTCTCGTCAACTGTTCTTCCATATTCTGTCCATTTCCTTTCTGATCATCTGATCCATATAAGTTCTGGCTTCCGCAAAGGTCATCCGGCGCGGCGCTTCATACATGGTAATGTCCTTTCCGACTTGAACCAAACCATGACGAAAATCCTCGCGTGTTTCGTCGCTGTATCTGTCCACCCACATCATCGGCGTGTCCAAGTGGCGCTTGTTTCCGTATGTTGTCCATTTGATTTCCTTGCGCCGCTCCGCAATATAGTCCTCGACATCGCAAAGGTTGAACGTTTTTCCGTCCGGAAGTCTGACTGGATATTCGTTGCGCTCTAATTTTTCCAGAATGTCAAGCGCGTCTTGATACGGAACATCTGTTTTTCCGGCAAACTGGAATCTGTCGCGCTTGCAACCATGCAAATATTCAAGTTTTTTGTTCCATTCGGCTTGCTCTTTCTGTCTGCGTTCCGCGTCAAAATCTGTATGAATCAGCGCCCAAACACAGACGATGAATCCAGCAAAAAGGAGTAGCGTAATTATTACAGTGATTACGTTCATAATCTCTCCAAAGCAAATAATGATATTTGCATTATACTTGTATTTGTTGTTATTGTCAAGAGGAAATTGCGCAATTTTCCGCATTTCTCCGTTCCAGCTTGCGGGATTTGAGTGTTTCACGCTGCTTCCAGAACGGATGATCCTCGTATTTCTGCAAGTGACGGCATTGCTTTCCAAGGCAACCGCGCATTTTCATTTCGTGCGCCGTCAAAACACCGTCATGCAAGGCGCAATAGGCAACCGCGCTTCTCGGCTTGCCGCCGTAAATTGTCTTATTCATCCGTTTATCCTTTCTCCTGTTCAGGATTTATTATAGCGCACGATCAATTTCATATCGCGGATTCCGGCGCTGCGGCTGTACCATTCTTTGCCGTTCATCCGGATCGCGTAGTTTGCTTTGATCTGGCATTTTTCCAGCGCCATGCGCCGCTCTTCCGGCGTGAGACGGCGCACCGTGATATTGTGGCACTTCATGTACTCTGTTTTATTTAGGTTCATGGGTTCAGCTCACCTTCCCAATAGGCATATTTCTTTCGTCCGATGCAATCAAAATCCAGCATGGACAAACTCGGAAGCTCGATGCCGCAACTCTCTTTGATCGCCGATTTCAACTTGCGATAGGAAACGTATTCCGGCAAACCGCCGACCATTTCTCCGTTGATCGTCACATTCGCGTAATAGCTGCCGTCATGATCCTTGACAATCTCCACGCGATACGGCTTCCGAGCCGCTGCTTCTCTGTTCTGGCGCTGTTCCTGCTTCTGTTGATCCACGATTCCGAAAACTCCGGCGTTCGGATGCTCGGAAAGATGCTCATAAAGCGTCGTGCGCTTCGGATGATTGATCTTGTCGATTAAGCTGTTCATGATTTTTCCTCCATAATCTGTTCAACTTTTGTATTCGTTACATAAAAAGCTCCATCTTTTATAATCTTTTCTTCGCCAAGAATACGCGCTTTCCGTTCTGTATTTGCCTTAACCTCAACAGTTTTATATCTGGACGCATCCATGTTGATCTCTGCTGTAACTCTCCACTTTTTAATATGATTTCTCATGCTATTTTCTCCATTTCTCTGAATCCATTGACATATTTTCCATTTTCACGCACTCTACTTAAACGTAATGCAGAAATAATGCCTTCCGTATCATCGTCAAATGATCCGTCACGTTCCGCATACTGTTTAGCTTGCTCCGGAAAAACCGATCTGAGATTTTCTTGCTGTCGCTTTGCGTCAAAGTATTGCCATACGTCAAATGCCGGATTATCCGCAGTTTTTAGATAATCAATGAACGCATCACGGATAATTTGCGTGATTTTTACACCAGAATAATACTTTTTCTCCGTTCCGGTATAATTAGACATAAACTGAATAACGGACTGCATCGCATTTTGTCCTTCAGGCTGTTTCAGTGCATAGATGATACCCAATGTCATATCATTCATTTTAATTCCTCCGTACAATTTTTCAGACATTGTTCTGCCTTTTCCTTCGCTGCCAACTCAAGCAAAGTATTCCGCGCATGATCCAGCTTTTGACCAAGCGGAGAATATGGCGTAACTTTCATCCGACGTTCCATGAGAATAGCGGCTGCAAATTCCAAATCCGTCAGATTTCCAAGTTCTTTTATCGTCCATCTATCCATTGTTTGATCCTCCTTCAGAAATTGAATTTGTTGTAAAGGTTCTGCAAAATTTCCAAAACCAAATGGACGTTCTGGCTCGTTTCTTCGTGGATCACAGCGCAAGCGTCCGTATCCATTGCGTCCAGCATTTCCATATAGGCATGGAATTTTCCAATGCTATGCTCCGCATTGAGTAAGCGCGTAACGCGCATTGTGCCGGTTTCAAACTTCCACTTCCGCGCCTCATTCAACGCATCCTTCGCGTAAAACCGGCATTTCTCCATGATCTGTTCTTTGTTCATGATTCATTCCTCCACAAATTCATAACGCGGACTGTATAAGCTGCCTTCTCGTCTGATATAGTGTCTACGGCGTTTGAAAGTAATGTACTGCTTTGATCCGTCATCCTTTATCGGACAAACCTTGCGTATTTCTCCATCAGACACAAGTAATTTTCCGTAAGGAAAAATGCGTCTGTTTCCAAACATGGGAATGGTATAGTCGATGATCTTTTCAATTTTCATTTCTATGTCCTCCGTCAGATTTCGACGTGTTCAAAATGTCCATCCGATCCCCAAAATGTCCAGCCGCTTTCCGTCTGATTTTCCATCAGAATATTTCCGTCATAGTCTCCGACGTTTCCATGAATAGCTTCCAGATTAATCTTGTATTTCTTGATAAATTCCAACGCCGTCATTATCGTATCCTCCTATGCTGCGCGACAATCTCTAATGCAATTACTCAAATAAGAATACAAATAATCAAGATCGTCGCTGTAATTGTTCATTTTTCCGTTATGATAAGTAAACCGTGATAGATTCTTCCATTTCTCCGGCAATTTCTCCGGTTTTTCCACTTTGATATATAACCAAATGTGCTTCATGCCGCGCTCGAATTTCTCAACTGAAATGCGAAGTTTTCCACAATTCGTATCAATCCAATATGCACCATAATTATCTTTTTCTGCGTCATATCGCGTCGCTAATGCTTCTACGCGCTGACAAAAGCGGTCATATTCTGCTTTATAAACCATTGTTCCGTCCTCCTTTACACAACCGGCAAAAATGCCTCTTTTATGTCATAATGTTTCGTGACTTCTCCGTAGAAATAGCCGTCTCCGCAAGCGCCGGTTTTTCCGCTTGACTTATAATATTTCTTTGGGATTTCTCCGCATTCAATCAACGCATTGAACGCTTCGTGAATCTCGCCACGCATTGATCCGCGCCGGAATGAAAACTCCGTCACAAACTCAATATCATTGTTCCGAATGCGAAAAATGTTTCCGTAAGTATCGTAACGCTTCGTTTTTCCTATTACATAAATGTATCTTTTCATTGTTCGTTCCCTGTCCTTTCCGGCAAGCTGCCAAATCTGCTTATTCTTACGAAATGATCTCCGCGCCGTTTAACTTACTTGACGGCTGCGCGTAAATCGTCTGCTTCGTCTTTACGTCCTGAATGGTAAAGTTGACCGATCTTCCGTCCGCGCTTTGGATCACGTTTGTCACCATATAGCAATCGCCATAGGCAAAACGCAAATAATCTCCTATTTTTACAAAACGCTTTGTATCTTTGTTCAGTTTCATTTCCAATCACCGTATTCAATCGTATTGTTCGGATACTTGCGGTTGAATCTCCAAAACGTTGCCGGTCTTGCTCCTGCGTCATCCGTTGTAACGATCATTTTGTCATAGGAATTAAACAGACGATTTGCAATCCTGCTTGCCTTCGCCTTGAGTCCGGCAAGTGTGTTTGCCTCGATCTGCTTTCCGTAAATCTCGCCGTAAAACATGGTTCAATCCTCCAATCTGCCGATTTCCTCAATCAGAATTCCGTCAAAGGGATATTTGCCAAACCATTCATTGAAACGATACAGAACGCCGTTTCTTGTCAACAAACGGTTGAATTCGATCCCTTCCCAAACAATGTCTTGATAGTTCTCCAAATCCAGAACGTTGACGCTCTTATATCCATATTGCGCCGCAATATCGAAAGCTGCCGGATTCTTTTTGCCGCTTCCGGCAAGAGACGTGATTTTTCCGGTTCTCTGAATGACTGCTTTCATGGTCTGATCCTCCCTAATGCGAATTGTAATAGTAGATTTCCGGTCTGCGTGATACGTTGTATATCCAGCTTCCGCAACGCACCAAAAGCGCGTCTTTTCCGTAAAACTGTTCGCGCATTCCCTGAACGCTGCCGGTGACGTGGAAACATGGGAAACATCCGTCCACTAATCGCTGATCCTTGACGTACAAGGTTTTTACTCTTCGCGTTCCGCGCATTGTTCCAGCCTCCTTAATACTCGATTTCAAACTTCCAGCAAAGAATTCTACCGATTGCAAGGCGAATATCATCTTCGTTATACGTTCCTTCGTCCATCCATCCGCTTGATTCTTCAACGTCGCTGCGGATCGTCAGGATAAATTCATCATGATCAAGCAATTTTCCAACATAGTCGCTGCTGATTGACTGATTCAAAATGTTCCGCACTTCTTCCTTGAAAATGTCCAAGTCAATATGCAAATCATTCATTTCACACTTGATAAAGGAATAGTTGTCGCAAGATAAACGCATTGTTCCTCTTTCTCCGTCATCGTTGACGGCTAACTTCCATTTACCGGATTCTGCATCAAGCGAAAATTCCTCTATGTTGTCCAGACGATAAAAGCTATCTGTATTCTTTTGGTAAAATTCTACGATCATTTGTCCGTCCTCCTTAATACAAGTCCTTCCATGCCTGAATGATCGCGTTTCTCCGCGCCTCGTTATCGTCTGTGTTTGTTCTGTACGTCTCGCCTTCTTCGCGGAAATACGTTGTGATTTCTCCAATGAATCCATCATCCAGCTTCACGCGCATAAACGCGCTTGTTCCGTAAGTATGTTCACAAAGTTTCGTTGCCATTGCATCAGTCCTCCGTTTTGTTGTCTGGATTCTCCGGCGCGGTCAATCGACCGCTGCCGGATTCTCCATGTTCTCAAGCTGTATCTGTTCCGCTTCGTCCTCGCCGGATTCTTCCGCATCATCCGCGCCGTCATCCGGCGTTTCCTCCGCAAGCTGGCGCATGATCCTCTGGCGCGTCTGGACGGCGTTCGGCTTCGCGCTGCCAATCGTTACGCTTGTGTTGTAGTCCTCGTTCGTGGACGGTTCACCGGAAAAGAACGTTTCCAGAATGTCCTTGATCTCGTCGCGCGTCTTGCCGTTGTTCAATGCCTCATAGATGAAATAGGCGCAAGAGACAAAATGCGTTCTCGTCGTGATTTTCTTGATCATCTTCTTGTCCGTCATTTCTCCGACAATCATCTTGAACGCCAAAAGCGCCGTTTCCAAATCGTCCATAACGCGCTGATCCACCGTGACTTCATTCGCCCATTCGCGGAAAGACTTTGTAGAGAAGTCCGGCTTTTCCTCCGTTGCCATGTGGTAAAGCTGCATTGCAATGACTTCATCCATAAAGCGCTTCTTTGCCGATTCCGTGACGGCGTTCTGGATCGCATCGTGCTTTGCAAGGTTCTGGAATTTTCCGATCTCCGGCGTATTCACGCGCGTCAACTCAATGCTCGAAAGCGGCTTGCCGTTGTTCAAGCGCCGGAAAAACTCTCTCACTTCCGATTCCGTCATATCCTCGTAATAGTAGATAGTCAGGTTGTAGTCCTTGATCCGATCCTTCGCCCAATCCGGCAACTGTTCATAGTACAAACCGGTGAAATTATTGCGGTTTCCGTCATCGTCGTAAACGTCCGGAATATCCAGCGAAAGCGCAAACTTTCCGCTCATGTACTCCATGATCGCGTTGCAACGCTGCTTGCCGTCCAGACTGTCATAAATGCCGTTCTCGTCTCGCGTGAAGTACATTGCCGGAATTGCGTAACCGTACATCATGGAATGGATCAAAAGACTTTTCCGCGAAACGTCCCAAGTATAGCCGCGCTGTACGGCGTTATCAAAGTTCAGTTTCCCCTTCGTCATCTGATTGATCAACGCCTTCGCCGTCCAGTTAATATTAAATCTCTGCATTGTAATTTCTCCTTTTCGTTGTAATTGTTGTTGTGGTTTCCTGATTCTTCCGTTACGCTGCCGGCAATGCCGCAAAGAGCGGTTCTCCGGTTTTCCGATCCTGCAACTCGTAAATATCGCCGTCAAACACAACCTTGCATTTGCCGCGCTTGCAACTGATCCCAAGGCGCTTTAATGCGTTCAGAAACGCGCGTTTGTGATTCTCCGATCCGGTCTTAAAATCTCCGATATGATACGATTCATTCCACGTCCAGCCTTCTTCGCTGTTCCATGCGTCGATCTGTCTGATCTCATACTTGAATTTATCCATTGTTTCAATGCTCCTTCCATTATTTCATCCGGTTTTTAACAAATGCAATTCTCGTGAAACTCTCGCAAGAGTCCATAGCGCCGTCCGATCCGCTCAAAGTAGGATTGCCAATCCGCTAATTCTTCGTAACTGTAATTGTGGTTTTCAAAATCAGCTTGCCAATCAATAGCCTTCTGTCGCGCGGTTTCCTTGTGCCGCTGATAGTTGCTCATTTTTCCATGCCATCCTTCCTGAATAAATCGCTAAACGATTCCGCTTTCAATGCCTCTTGCGCGTCCTCCGTCATTTCGATATATTCCTTGATATAGTACATACAACTTTCAAAGTTTGCGAATTCTTCCAAAGTTGAGTCCACAAAACCGGTATAACCTTTAATCCGGAAACAAACTTCAAACGGATTCTTTTTTCGCTTATGACATTTCACAATGATCTTGAATTTTCCAAAATCCAGCATTGCAACCGTTTTCATGCTCCGTCATTCTCCCTTCATGCTTTCGCAAATCTTTGTGTTTAGGCGCTGCAATTCTCCGATATAGTCTCTGATCGCGTCAATAGACTTCCGATCCGCAATCAGCTTTTGCGCCTGATAGCAACCTTCCAGCGCCTTCAAAATGCAATCGCTCATAAGATGCTTTTCATGCTCCGAAAACACAACCATTTTTCCATACTTCCTTTCGCTCATGCCGTCCGGTAACTGTAAATTGTCTGCGTTGATACGTTGTCGATCATTTCAAGCTGCGTTTCCTCCGGTTCGATTCCAGCCCATTCACAAACGATCCTTTTATAATCGTCATCGTTCCGCGCTTCCGAATCCGCTACAATATATCCATAGCAACGATCTGTTTCCGTATATGTTGCTTCTTCGTCCTCGTCCTCCGGCGCTGCGTAATTCTCAATATCAATCACGCAAAATTCTTTCGCGCAACCTAACCACACTTCGCCGTACTGCTTTACGCCGTCTCTGTAATGCTCCGGACAATAAACCATTTCTACATAATCGCCTTGACAATAACCGCTTGCGCTGTCTGCTTTCCAGATAACGCCGGTTTTGATCGTCAGGAATTCCGCAATATCGTCTGTATGGTTTACGTCCGCATTCTTTGACCATTCCTTCAGCAAATGGCACTTGCGGCTATTATAGGGAATTCCGGCTTCCGTCATAACGTCTTTATAACCGATCCGTTTTCCGTCATAGTCCACGATCCCTTCCGCAACATCCGCGAATCCGTCAAGAATCGTTTCCGCTTGTCTCTGGATCGCTTTGTACGTTTCAATATTAAAGCCGCTGATTCTTCCCCAACCGTCATTTGAAATAATGAAAAGGTTGTTGTTCCAATCTCCGCTTGCTTCCGTCAAGCCGTCATTGTCAAAATAAAATTCAAAGTCGCATTGATCCGGCGCAATCTCTCTAATGATATGGTTGATCATTTTTCTGTTCTCCTTCCTTAACCGTAAAATTTCCAGACTTCAAAACAAGCCGTTATTTCATCAATGACCGGATCAAGAATGCCGTCCGGCGCTTTGTGGTAACGCTTCATCCATGCTGCATAATCCGCGCAACGGTCAAGCGGCAATTCCGGCGTTTGTCCGTTCCTGATTCTTTCGCATGAACGCTTGATTTGTGCAAGCCGCTTTTCCGTTGTCATTGGTTGCCGCTCCTTCCTCTATGCGCCGTTTCGCGCCGTCTGTACTGCGTTTTTGAACGCTGTATAATTTTCGTCCGTTTCATCTGCTATGCGTTCTTCCGCTGCGTCAATCTCTGCAAGGATCGCTTTTGAAAGTCTCTTGCAACGTCTGATTGTTTGTCCGCTTGTCCATGAGTTGATATATACTTCGCGGATCACAAAGTTATAATGTGTTTCGTCCGGCGCAATCAATACGCAATCGCCATTGCCTAATGTGCCTTCCGCAAGCTGCTTTAACTCATATCCAGCTTGCAAACATTCATTGATCAATTCTGTCGTTCCGGCAATATCATAAATATTTGTAACGCGCCGTTTTCCGCTCAACATTTCCTTAACTGTACTTTCATATCGTTGATCAATTACTTTAATCTTTGCCATTTGTCGCGCCGTCCTTCCTCTGTTTTGTAATTGTTGTTATGTCCGTTTTGATCCTCTGTTGTGCCGCTGCTGATACACTAGCACAATATAACAACAATTACAAGTAGCTTTCGCAAATTTCTGTATTCGCCGTTTTGATGTTTTTTCCAGAATGGATTATTATTTGTAATTGTTGTTATGCGTCGAAAACTTCCAGCGCCAAAACAGACAAGCCCAACAAAAGCAAGTTGACGCAAGCCCAAATAATAGCCGTCCAGAATTCCGCGCCGGTTGTACTCTGTTCGGCTGCGCCTATATTGCCGATCATCAGGACGAAAAACAAAGGGATCATATATCCGGCAATCGTCCGCGCCGTTTTTAAAAGTTTCATGTTGTGCCGTCCTTCCTATATCATAGCAATTAGGGAAAATTCCAGCTTGCTAATTGTTCTATATTTCGGATCGCGCCAATTTGCCAAATCTACGCGCCATTGTTTCAGAATTCCGCAAAGGATCACAACGACTTCCGCAAGCTGCAATACGCCGTTTTCTATGTCCTCTAAATATAGGTTATATTCGCCGTTTGGATCATTGCGCTGCATGAATGCAAGCGCCTTCTGTAATGTCTGTTTGTCCTGATTTGTCATTATCCGCGCCTCTTTTCTAGTCAATTTTCCGGCGCTTTGCCGTCCGTCCAGCGTTCAAAATGCTTGTTGTGCTGCACAACCGCGCCATAAAGAAAACCGGCGCAATAATCCGCATTTTCGCAAAACTGAATATAACTTGATGTGAATTCTTCCGGCTTTACGTCCGGATCACGAAAAATCAAAATTGCGCCGTCTTGCGTCTTATAAAACGCCGGATCAAAAAAGTTTGCCTTGAATGCGTCAAGATACTTTTCAATTCTTGCCGCTTCCGTTGCCGTAAATTTGCGGCTATCGTTCATAACGATCATTTATAAAACCGTCCTTCCGTCATTTTTTCAGAATGCCGCACAACCGCATTTTTCGCGCCGTCAAGCGCTTGATTTGCCGCGCCGGTATTCTGTACGCCGTCAAGCTGCAAGCCGTCCAGCGCGGCAAATTACGCCGTTCTTATGCGGTCAAATCGTCAACTTCTCTAAAGCCGTTCTTTTCTAACTGTTTCCGCAATTCGTCATAGTCGCGGCTTTTAATTTCGATCCCTTCCGTTATCATGTGTGGATCAAGTCTTGTATACGTCCGGTTGTCCGTATCGACTGCAATATATTTTCTATTTCCGTTGACGTTTCGCGCCGTCTTAAACTGCATAATCATAAAATCAACCTTCCTTCCATTCATCAAGAAATTGTTTTGTAATATCCGTTTCTTTGTATCCGTTGTTATGCGCTGCAAGCGCAATTATTTTTGATACTGTATAGCCATTTTTCCGCGCCGTTTTCATGCCGCGCAACGCAAGCGCGTTTAATTCGATTGCATGAAATAGCAACTTTTCCGCGCCGTCTTTCATTCCGTAGACTTTCGCAAGGTTGTATTGTCCGCGAACGTTTAACAATTTTTCCATGCTGCAACCGTCCTTCCGTCAAGCTACGCCGTCTTTCCGGATCGCGTCAAGCAACTTTTCAACTTCCGATTTGACCGGATCAAGAACGGAATAATCACAACCGTATTTTGCAAGGTACTTTTTCAGTTGTTCGGAAGTCGCGCGATATTCCGCGCCGTATTCGTTTTCAAGCGCCGTATTTGCAAAATCAAGAAAAGCATTCCAAATAATAGCATTCAAAGAACGGCGCTTATAATTTGCGGCAATATCGCGCAAAATGGACTTTTTGCCGCTTCCGCGATTATGCCTATATACAATATCAAACTGCATATAAATTTGATCGTTCAAATAGTCCGCATTCAACTTCATGTTTCCAGTATTCAAAAAGTAGCTATCCAGCGCGTTAAAAGTGTAATTCTGATTAGTCATTGCAATATGCCTTCCCTTCTTAAATATAGCCGTATTTCATCCAGCGCCGCGCAAGTTTCCGCGCGTCTTTGATCGTATCAGCGCCGCAAATTTGCACATATGCGCCGTAAAAATCGTTATAGTATAACAAGCTATACTTTGCGTTAAAACCGTTGCGCGGCTTGAGATTAAGCGCGAATTTTACGCCGTCAATTGTGAATTCTCTACTACTCATTTTTACGCCGTCCTTCCGTCCATTGCGAAACGTGCGCCAAAACTGAAATAAACGTTTTTCTTGCTAATTTCAACCGGATCAAGATATTTCAGGTTTAACCGCTGCACTTCGACTTCGCGCAATGTGTATAACTCATTTGCTATATAAATATCGCCGTTGTGAATTTTTAGATTTTTATATTTATTGTCCGCTTCAGGTTTAACGCGATAATATAACATTTTTAACGCCGTCCTTCCCTTTACATTTTGTTTCAAGCTGCTATTCTGTTTTGCCGTTGTTTTGCGGTTTATCCGGCGCGGCTTGCTATCATTTCCGGCGCTATTGTACCGGCGTAACAAGCCGCGCGGATCACGTCTTGATCAAGCTGCATTTTCGCCGGTAACTTCGGCAATAAACGCGCGGATCAATGCGGACAACTCTTCTTTTGCTTCCGTCCAGCTTGTTTTATTTTCAAGAATCTTTTCCGCGCGTTTATCGTATTTCTTGCACGTTTCATAATCCGGCTTGATATTGCCAATAGGCGCATAACCGGTACAAATGGCAACATTGTCAAAAGCGTAAACGTCATATTTCCAGCCTTCAACGCGCGTATTATACGCAACCGCTTCTTCACATTTCAAAAGAAACTGCAAGTTTGCATATCCTACTTTGATAATCTTGTTATATCCGGCGCGGATCGCTTTATCAGTCGTTTTATATTTCATTGTTTTATACCTTCCTTTTCAAATATTTGTAATTGTGGTTATGTTGCGCGGTTAATCGGTTGTATCAACTTCGCCGGTTATCATCATTGTTTTAATTCCGGTTAATTCATTTTGCAAGTAGCGGATCGCATAACGTTCTAATTGATCAAGCTCTTTTTTAGTGTATTGCTTGAAATTGTACGCCGCGCGGCAATAATCTTTTATATAACTATAATCATAAGAGAATAAAAACCGGTTGACGTTCTCTTCGCAATACTCATAAACTTTTTTAATTTCTTGCGACTTTGCAAAATGTTCGTTTTTGTGGTTAACGGTTGCGTTGATCGCTTTTGTTTGCCGGATCGCTTCATTAACGGCGCTGCTGCTATAAATTGCGCGTTCAATTTGCATTTTGTTTCACCTTCCTTTAGTGGTATTTTGTCAAGTCAAGTATTTGATTTTTCAGGAATTTTCTAAAAACCGTGATACAATCTTCCGGATAAAAATTTTCTTGCGTAAAGTAGTAGCTTGTTATGATCGAAAGAATACTATTATAAATTGCCGGTGGAATTGCGGCTTGCTTGCTTGCGTCTTTCTTCATTGTTTCAAGTGCCGTTTGATAGCTGATTAAAACTTCGCCGTTTTGCGGATTATCGACCTCAATAAAATTTTCGTTGCCGTAACTAATACCATGTTCAACGCCTTGATCATCATTCACAATATAGCCGATATTTTCGGGGATATAATCAATTATTGCGTATTTCTTGCCTTTTGTGAAATAGTCGGAATTTTCGATTGCTACTAAATACTTCATTGCGCTGCACCTTCCTTTACTTGTTTTTGTTGTTATGGAATAGCGCTTTTTTGCTAGAAAAAACGCTTTAGAAAAAACTGTTATCACGGCGAAGGACTGATAACTACCCGTTGTTGTACTATACGCGCCAACAACCGCGCGCCGTTGTTTTGTTGTTACTGATACACTAGCACAACATAACAAGAATTACAAGTATTTTTTGCAAATTTGTTTATGAAGGAAATTAAACTATTTTGCGGAATGGATTAATTTTTGTAATTGTTGTTATTTGCTATTATATATGTATATCAATGGCGCGAAAAAGAAAACGAAAAACGATTGACAATTAACTGTTATTTTTGGGCTGGACAAATCAACAGCGCCGCACAAATAAGCGCCGCGCCGCGCTGGACAAATTGAACGCCGGAAGGCAAGTTGTTATGATCCGCGCGGCTTTTGCGGTTATTTTTGGTTGCGTTGCAGCTTGAAGCGGTTATGATCCGCGCCGTTTGTTTTGTTCGGTTTTTGTGGTTTACAGAACAAAAGCCGCTTTTGCAAGGAATTTTTGCCGCGCGTCGATCCTATCGGAATTGATCGCGCCGCGCCTTGATCCGGTACTTGATCCGCGCCATATATGCCGGTATGGTTTACATTTTGCGCCGGTGGATTTTTCGCGCCGCGCTTAAAGTACATCTACTCAAAACATACACCAGCCCACCAATCCAGTCTCCCGCCCACCATTCTCCCGCAGCTCCACACACTCTCCCAATGCTCCCTCCCCCATCGCCGTCCACATCGCAGAACTCCCCTCTTTCAAACCACTATCCAGATTTCATCAAACGGCAGCATCCCATGCTCCACCGTATCACTCCGCAGATCACCAGCCAACAAAATGACCTTTTACCAGCGTCTTTGTCGTGTTTGCTGTCGATGACAGACAAAACACGGGTAATTCTCCATAAGTAAAATTACAAATTTATCTTGACAGCGCGAAAAAATTTTGTTATAATGAGCATAGCGAAAATACCTGTGGAGTGGTTCTTTTTGTTGATTTCGCTGCCGTCGTTTATAACAAGAATTACAACTTACTATGGAGGTAAGCACGATGAATACAAATACTGCGAAGAACTATAACGAGGTTCAGGTCAATATTGCGCCGTGGTTGGAGTCCTTTATGCGGCGGCAGACGGGGGATGGGTTTGCATTTCATACCGACGACGGACAGTTCCAAATGGGGCTAAATCAAACCAGTGTCGGTAATACTGCCGCAGAGACACAACTTAAAGTTGCGCCGCCTATTATGGACGTACAGTATCAGCAGGGGCAGAAAAAGACGCATAATCCAACTGATCCTATTTACTCACTGGAAGATGTGGAGCGGTTCAAGGAATACTTTCTCAGCCGCAAGGGACATAAAAACAATAACATCCGCGACTATGCGTACTTTGTGTTCTCTCTTAATGTGTCGCGCCGTGCGGGGGATATTCTGGCGCTCCATGTGTATGATGTTCTAAATCCGGACGGATCGTTCAAGAGCCATGTTGTGTTTGACCATGAACAGAAAACCGGCAAGAAGGCGACGGTGCTGATCAACAGCAAGGCGCGGGATGCGTTGGCGATGTATTTCAACGCTTGGGGCAACTACCGGATGTCTGATTGGCTGTTTCCGAAGTCGAATAACAAAACAGAGCCGCAGACGGTGGACGGTATGAGAAGAATGCTCCAACGTGCGGCAGCGGCGCTTTGTGTGGATATGCACATGGGAACTCACTCGCTGCGCAAGACAAATCCATACCACATTATCAGTCAGAGTACAGATACCGAGGACGAGGTAATGGTGTCGCAGTTCTTGAACCATAGTAATATCAAGACGACGTACCACTATATTAACCGCAGTCAGAACGAAATGGATCAGTTCGTAGAGACGCACGGGCTGTAAGGAGGGCGAATATGGAAATAAAGCGGTGTCCATTTTGCGGTTCGGAAGATACACACTTGGATTTTTCCGGAACTGGAAACAAACCATACATCAATGAAAAAGGATTTGTAGTAAACACGCCGTTTACCTATATTGTGATGTGTTTGGACTGCGGTGTGAGGACAATGGAGTTTTTAGAGCCGCAAATGGCGGTTAAGGCGTGGAACAGGAGAGCAGCGGCGGCAACTGCCTGACGGCAGATTGCCTTGCTGTTGTGTCCTTGCCTACGGCAAGTCCACAAAGAAATTCAATTTTTTATTATTCGTGGTGAATTTTCAGAGGTTATAAGTCAAATTTGTTGCGTTTTTGAGATTGACAAAAGTTGCTAATTTTGAAAACAGGCTGAAAAGCTCTGACAGCAGGAGTTTTTGGCGGCATTCCCCTATGTACCAAAAGCCCATAATAAGATATATATTTATTATGGCAAAAAAGTACATAGGCAAAAACCCGCAAAGCCGCATGAATAAAGGGTTTGAGGCACATCGAGCCGGAGAGCAACTTTTGTTTCAAATTTCTTGAGCTGCAAAAAATGATACTTGGCGCATACATTCATGGAGGGTTTTGACAAATGAAAAAACACGTTACTTTTCGGAGCGCGGAAGCAAGTGAGTTTTACCGTGAAATCAAGAACGTCGCGGAGAATCGTCCGATTTGGTCTGTATGGTCTGACTGGATCGAGGCTTCGGCGCTGGTGATCTCCATAGCGTCGGAATTCAGACTAAACGTTCGTGCGGCGAGAGTCAAGCGGTTTCAGGAATTGCTTGATTCGTATAAAGAGAACGAGCAGATTTCGTTTGACCGAATGTTCGATTTGATGGTTGAAGCATTAGAACGTCAGCCGGAGCAGGATTTCCTTGGCACGATGTTTGAGACGCTTGGATTGAGCGATCATTGGAAAGGTCAGTTTTTCACGCCATACGATGTGTCCTATATGATGGCGACGATCAATTTGATGGATACGGATGTGGTTCTGGAACATCAGACATGGACGGATGTGTTCGATCCGTGTTCCGGCGCGGGAGTGCTACTGATCGCGTCGCGGAATTTTCTGCTGAAGAAGAAAATCGGATGTGACCGTATATTGTTTGTCGGGCAGGACATCGACAAGGTTGCAGGACTTATGGGATATATTCAGATTTCACTTCTTGGCTGCGCCGGATATATTGCCATAGGAAATTCTCTTACTGATCCGTTGACATGGAACGGAACAAGTTTGATCCCAAATGAGAATGAACACTATGAACTTTGGTTTACGCCGATGTACCGATCCCCTGTTTGGGAATATCGCCGTGCCAAAGAGTTGTTGAAATTAGAAGCGGCAAATAACAACAAATACAAAGATAACGCAGATTAGGAGTGGTTGTAAATCATGAGCAATGTTTACATCGAGCTTGATAAGGCAGTTACGGAATGCAGGGAAATCGCGGATGAATACGGCAGTTCAAAGCGAATATCTGATAGGCAGACGTGCGCCGGAATCAATACGGCGATCAGAGTTCTTGAGAACATTCCTGCCGCAGATGTTGTTGAGGTGATCCGATGTAGAGACTGCAAATTCAGCCGTGAGGACGGCGGTTACGAATATAACGGACAAGCGGAAACACATCTGAATTGCGTCCATTGGTTGAGACAAAATCATGGAACTGCCGTTGTGAGAAAAGACGGTTTCTGTTCCGAGGCAAAAAGGAAGGGCGACAATGGCTGATGGATATATTTTGAAATCGGACGTAAGGCGAGAATTAAGGCTGCGGAGGTATTTTGAAACGGCTGATCTCTTAACGGCGACGGCAGTTATTGATTATCTCCCTGACGCGGATGTGCGTGATAAGCGTGAGGTCGAAGAGCTGGTGGATGAAGCAATCCGGATTCTCAATGCGGTTAATTCCAGCGGACGTATGGATTACGGTGATTATTGCGAATTGTATGATACGATCTCGGCGATTTACGGAACGGAAAGGAGTGAGGATGTATCGGAGAAGAATTTGTCAAGCTGAAGCGAGGAACATATCAGGAAAGCACATTGGTTGACAAGGTTTGCTCCGAGGCGCAACGGCGCTCCTATCATAACAAGGAGAAATTTGCCAGCGGCAAGCACCAAAGTATGTTCCTCGACACGCTGGCGCGTTATTGCGACTATGAGTATGACACGGAAACCAAGAAATACACGATCACGGAAGTATTTGCTTATCCGAAGTCTCTTGCCGATGCGAAAATCCATAAGGGCATTTACCAATATCTTGCGCCGCTCATTTTGAACGAGGTTTTGTTTGGAGATATGCACAAAGATCGCAAGGCGGTGATTACTTCGATAGATTTGGCGCATATGACAGAGATCGTGAACGGAAACTATAACAACGCGAAATTCAATCAGGATGCCATGCAGACAGATTTGGGATTTTCCAATTCCGTTTTGACAGAATATTTCAATAAGGCAGACAACCGAATCGACGACTACATACGGCAGTGTATCAAATACTTGGCAAGTATGAACTGCGTTATTTACAACGAAATACATATGATCGGGATTATGCCGAAAACTGCCGCAATCGAAAATGGTCATGTGATTGTTGAGCCAATGCAAGTTCGAGCCGCGACGGATGACGAAATGAAGCTCTACTCTCGACTTGTGGAAAAGGCAAGCCGGAGAGCCAAGATCATGTCTGATAAAGAAAAATGGTATGGCAAGAAAGCAGCTCGTTATAATACGGAGCTGACACGCTTGATGAAAGAGAACAACATTCAATTTGTTTGCAGAGCGTTTGAGTTGTGGCGCGTGGACGAAAAGCGATGTAAAGACGTGATGAAAAGTTTTGCAGATAAGACGATCAGCCAACGAAAACAAGAAATCGGAACAATACTCAAGTGCATCATGGATACGAATGCTGAAAATCGGTTGGAAAAGAATCAGGCGCTTGGAAACGATTATCTGGAACAGTTCAAGAGGCTATCCGATATTACACTTTTGTATGGAGCGGAGGATGTTATGAAGTCTCTCCCCTCTGCCCGTATAAAAAATATTCAAGAAAAGATGCAGGAGCGATACGGGTTTGAAGTCGAATACGCAACAGGAGGAAAAGATAGTGAAACTGAGTGAAGTACAAAAAGAGGCGGTGGATTTTTACGAAGGGTGCTGTAATGTCATCGCTTCTGCCGGTTCTGGAAAAACAAGAGTGCTGGTCAATCGTATCGTCAACCTGATCGAGAAGTATGATGTTGAGCCAAATCATATTCTGGCAATTACGTTCAGCAAGAAAGCCAAGGAGAATATGGAGGAACGTCTAAATAAAATGATTCCGGATTATGCCGGACATTTGAACATTGAGACGTTTCACTCTTTCGGATTCAGAATTATCAGGCAGTTTGAGCGCGAGGAATATGAGATTTTGGATCAGGATTGGAAAAAGGTCAAGATCATTGAGGAAATCTTGAGTCAAAGATTTCGGATCAAAGAGCCTGACGGTCAGGAAATCGCGGAAATCCTGCACTTTATTTCCGTACAGAAAAATCAGATGATTGCGCCGGATCATACGAGGCTTGGCAAAATCTATCGGCAGTACGAGGAATACAAGCAGACGAAATATCTGCTGGATTTCGATGATATGCTGACGAAATGCTATGAAATCCTGCAAAATAATTCAAAAGCGCTAAACTATTGTCAGGAAAAATATCAATTTATTCTTGCGGATGAAATGCAGGATACGAACGCAGTGCAGTATGCGATCCTGCGGATGATCGGAGAAAAGTATAAAAACGTTTTTGTTGTTGATGATCCGCTTCAGAACATTTTTATGTGGAGAGGCAGCGACAATAAGTATGTTTTGGAATTTGACGACGATTGGCAGGGCGCAAAGACGATACAGCTCAACAAGAACTACCGGAGCAGCAAGGATATTGTGGATGCGGCGAATCGGTTCGCGCGGTGTATTCCGGAGTCACAGCACAAGCATTATATTGAGAGCGTCGCGGACAAGGGAGAATTTGAACAGCCGCATTTTCAAAAGTATTATGACGAGACGGAAGAGGCAAACGAGATCACAAACATGATCAAGGTTTATGCCGCAGACGGATACGACTACAAGGATATTGCGGTGCTGACGAGGACGAACGCGCAGCTACAATACTTTGAGACTGCCATGTATCGCGGCGAAGTTCCCTATACGGTCGTGGACGGCGTTTCGTTTTTGGATCGACGAGAGGTTAAGATTGTACTGTGTTATCTGAGACTGCTCATGGACATTAACGATGATGAAGCGTTTGAGTACATTTACAACCGACCGAACCGCTGGTTAGGTTCGGCGTTTTTGCAGGAGTGTAAAAGAATAGCGAGAAAAGAAAAGATTTCCCTATACTGTGCTATGTTCAAGATCAGCAAGACGAACTGGAAGTATCGAAACGGCGTTAATTCGATCTACACGGCAATCAAACAAGTGAGCGATATAGATTATAAGAGCGTCACAGAATTGATCAAGGGCTTGAGAGAATGTCTGAACTTGGACTCGTATGTTTCCAAGGATTTGTGCGACGACGATGACAGTCGCATTGAGAACTTGAATACGCTTGAGCGTATGGCTTCCAATTATGACGACGCAAAACGGTTTTTGTCGTTCATGACGCGGTTCGGAAAAGAAAAGAAAAATGATCCAAATTCCGTGCAGCTCATGACGATCCACAAGGCAAAGGGATTGGAATTTCCAATTGTGTTTGTTGCAGGAGTGAACGACGGTGTACTCCCTCATCGAAAAAACGAAAATGTGGACGAGGAAAAGCGGTTGATGTATGTCGCCATGACGAGAGCCGAAAAGATTTTGAACATTTCTTCTACGCAGAGATTCGGCGGCGACGAGGTAAAGCAGAGCGAATTCATTCAAAATATTTTCTGATTTTGCATCATCATAAGTCGAATTACAAGTAAAAGGAGGAATTCTATGACAGATAGGAGAAGATGCTTATATGACTCAGGACGAGAAAATTTCTTGTAAGAATTGTATTTGGCGCGATCAGTGCGAAAATGATACTCCATGCAATGATTTTGACGACGGCGTAAGCAGCGCTGCGCTTCCAAGCGAGGAAGAAATTGAATTGCAAGTTGAAATCAGGCGTGAACAATATCGAGACGGATTTGAGAAATATACCGATTCGTCTTATGTGGAACGATACGATTATTTCAGTGTTCGTTCTGTTGAGGATTTGGAAAAGTTGGAGAAAGGTAGTGTTTGAATTGGTTTATTTGGATAATGCCGCAACGACGCAGCCGAGCAAACTTGTCTGCGATTGGATGAAGATTATTGCGGAAACACATTACGGAAATCCGAGCAGTCTGCATAATGCCGGGAAAAACGCGAAAAATATTCTTGACGAGGCGCGGTGTGAAATTGCGGATATTATCGGAGCAAAGCCGCAGGAAATCTATTTTACTTCTGGCGGCAGCGAGAGCGACAATATTGCGCTGCGTGGGATCGTGCCTCACCTCAAGGCAATCGGCAGAACGACAATCATCACAAGCAGGATCGAGCATCACGCGGTTCTGCACACCTGTCAGGAACTTGAGAAGGATGGAATGACCGTTATCTATATGCCGGTTGACGGTGAAGGTCGTGTTGACATTGAAGAATTTGAACGAATTTTGAAACAATATAAGGATAGCGTCGGTCTTGTTTCAATTATGACGGTAAACAATGAAATAGGTTCGATCCAGCTCATTGAGGATATTGGCGATCTTTGTCAGGAATATGGCGCGATTTTTATGACGGACGCGGTTCAGGCGTTTTGTAAAGTTCCGTTGAATGTTAATGAGGATCACATTGATATGATGTCAATGTCCGGTCATAAAATCCACGCGCCGAAAGGGATCGGAGTTCTGTATGTGCGCGATGGTATTCCGCTCTCTCCTGTTATGACTGGCGGCGGTCAGGAACGCGGACTGCGATGCGGAACGGAGAATGTCAGCGGTGCGTTTGCAATGGCGAAGGCGGCGCGTGAGCAGTATGACGCAATGGAGAGGATTACGGAGCATTGTGCGGCGCTCAGAAAGACGTTTTTGAACACACTTCAGAAACGCGGCGTTGAGTTTACGGTCAACGGTGTTGGCGGTATTCCTAGTATTATCAGTCTGACACTGCATGGGTGTGAGAGCGAGGCGGTACTTTTGCTTCTCAACGAACGTGATATTTGCGTGTCTGCCGGTTCTGCCTGTAATGCCGGTTCTCTTGATCCGTCTCATGTTCTGCAAGCAATCTATTTGAGCGACGAGGAAGCAAGCTGCACAATTCGCGTTTCAACGTGCGGTTATACGACGGAAGATGATGTGATCTGCGCGGCGAATGCGATTGCCGACGTGACGCAAACGCTCAAGGCGATGATGAAATGACGGAGCAGTGGCGCGGCGCATGGTATGGTGGTGTGGATTATTCTTGGCGGTTTGAGGTATCAAATCTCGGACGAATGCGAAACAAGGTAAAAAAGAATGTTTATATTCCCCATGTCGGCAAGAACGGATACTTGAAAATTTGTACGTCGATTTATGGAAGGAATAAGAACATTTACATACATCGCTGCGTTGCCGAAACCTTTTTGCCGAATCCGGCAAATTGGTCGCTTGTGAATCATTTGGATGGAAACAAGCAGAATAATCGGAGCGATAATCTGGAATGGTCTACGCCAAAGGAGAATTACCGTCATGCCGTGCGAATGTGTCTTATATCGCCGGAGTCAGTGGAACGGTTTTCGAGGAAAGTTCAAAACGGATGTGACAACGGCAGAGCAAAGCTGACGGAATCGGTGGTGCGGTATATCCGAGCAAACTACGTTCCGAAAAGCAGAGGGCAGAAATGTAACCGGCGTGAGTTGGCGAAGATGTTCGGCGTGAGCGTCGGGTTGATTTCGCAAATTGTCAATAGGCAAATCTGGACACATATTTGAGGTGAATGATGGAGAAATTCTTTTTGGTCAACGAGAACAGCAAACTCTTTTCTGATTATTTCGCGTGGAAGAAAAATGTAAAAGAGCGGATCGGCGGTGTGAACGATTTTCTTGCGGAACATGGAATTGAGGCGAATCTTTTCTTTGACGGAACGGATTCCCTCGCCATTGTTCCGACCGCACATGATATTGAGCGGTTTGGAAAGCAGTTTACCGGAACTGTCGGAAGCGACGGGCTGAGAATTTTTCGCAAAAATTCTGTTGTCGGAAAGGCATGGAAGGAATTTGCAAAGAGTCGTCATGTGATCTACAAGCCGTTTCCGACCATGTATTTGAAGGATGTTTGCGGACGATACCAAACGCGGCTTTTTGATTTCAAAGGAAAGTTGTATTGCTCCATTGAAGGAGAAACCGTTCAGGTGCATGATGGGTTTATGACGGAAATCAAAGGCAGCGAGTTTTATCAAATCATGGAGGCGATGACGGATGATTAAAACAGTGGACGGCGACGTGCTGTGCGCGAAGGAAACTTACATTGTGCATCAAGTGAATTGCAGCGGCGTTATGGGAAGAGGGCTGGCGCTTTCGATCCGGAATAAATATCCTGACGTATATCGCCGGTATCAGCAGTATTGCGACGAGCATCGGGCGAAATATCTGCTTGGGCGTGTGCTTCTGATTCCAACGGACGACGGCAAGGTGATCTGCAACGTGTTCGGACAGAACGGATACGGCACATCTTCCCAGCAGACAGATTACGCGGCACTGAGTAAGGCGTTGACGAGTCTTGAAAAGATCGTGCCGGAGCGCGAGGCGATTGCCATGCCCTATCAGATTGGATGTGGTCTTGGCGGCGGTAACTGGATGTATGTCGAGCGAATGATCCGAGATATTTTCAAACGGCATGATGTAGTTCTGTATCAATATAAGTAGAATTACAAGTAGGTGATAATTTGAAATGTGAGATTTGCGGTAAAGAAATAGAACGGAGTCATTATTCAAATGCCATTCTTTGTAGTTCAGAGTGTTTTGAAAAACACTATTGGAAAAGAATCATAGCGGAAAAGGATCAGCACATTATCATTGACGGAAACAGCTATTGTGACGGCGGTGATGTGAAGAATCCGAATTCAGATATGTTTTTGGGATGCAGTGGTTGCCGGTTTTGGATTCGATTTAAGGACGGCAGGACGATCACAACGAATAATCTGTGGGTTCAGGGCAGGATTCCGGATGAATTTCGCGCGGAGCTGCCGGATACGGCTGAGTTCTATACGCCGGAGCATATCAGGTTTGCGAATTCGATCAAACTGGATCAGCATGGCAAAGGAAACAATACTATCTAAGAATGGAGTGATGGAATGCTTGAAAACGGCGTTCGTATTCCGTCGCTGGACGGAAAAGATATTTACATATCGAACCATTGTATCAAGCAGAAGGTCAACGAAAAGGGATTCCCTGTTGGTTTTCGGTTGAGAAATCAGAACGGTGATTTGAACTTGAGCCGTTTTATCAATACACTGGATTACAGTCTTGATTTGATCAAGATGAAAGACGTGTATGAAAGCGTTTATCGCCGCAGGGATTTTACGTTCAATAAAAACGGCAAAGAATATACGCAACGTGTGATCAATGTGACGTTCAAGTACAGCGTAAAGGAATTCAATCATGTGCATGGAAACCAGTACGTCAAGTATGGATACACGATTGAAGATTTGCGTTTTGTGGATCATATTGCCATGATTGACGGTGAAGTTGTCGGCGTTGAGGTTGGGCTTCCGGTGGAGAATCCAGTTCCAAATGATGTGCTTGGGCGATGTTTCTATTATAACGATGGGATGTATCATGCCAAACATAATATTCCGTCACGAAACAGCGTTGCAAATATCCGTGAGGAAATTTACACCAAAGGATTCTATTGTGATGGAATCAAGTACATCCGGTTTAAGCGGAGCGCCGGTTCGAGCCGCGTCGGTAAGTGCCTGTTCATTGACGAAAAGCTCTATAAACAGATGCACAAATGGGAAATGTGCGGAATCAAGGTGCGAAAGGGACAGAACATTGATCTTGCCGCACTTGAACCGTATATTGCATTGACGTTGAGCAGTATCATCGGTACATTGGAGTTAAATAAAGAAAATATTTTAGTAGTTAAGGACTACAATAGTATTTTCAAGGATTACGCGGTGGCAACGCGGTTTGTTGATGGGCGGCTGGTATCCAAGCCTGAAGAAGTGGAAATCTGTAATACGATTTGGGATGGTCAATCGCTTATGGATCGCGGCGTATTTCAAGATTTTCAAAAATGGCAGCAACAGACCAATCCGCAGGCGCGTGAACATGGTATGCTTCTTCTGCGCGGACGGTTTTTTAAGTCATGTTGTTTCAATGCGAATATTCAGCAATGGTTCAAGGATAATGGGATCACCGATGTTTCGCAACTTAACGGCGAGACGATGGCGACACGCATTGAGGATATTAAGCTCATTACAACAAAAAAATCAATCAAGTATGTGAAATTTGGAACAATTCAGCAGTGGTTGGAGCAGCTTGAACCGATGTTTGGCGTGGTGAAATATGAGAAACCGACGCATTTCTTTGAAGGTAGGATGGTGCAGACGCATTATCAGCTCTTAAATACGCTTCAGATGACATATGACGAGGTTGCGGAATTGGTAAAACCGTCTCTTGATTATGCGCAGATGATCAAGACCGATCCTGCGGCGCTGCGTCATCAGATTGGTTATCAGTTTCAATCGCCAAATGATGAATTCTTTAATAAGGCTGTTACGACAAAGAATGATATTATTTACAAAATGCTTGGCATTTCAGATAAATTTGCAGATACAAAAATGTATCAGCAGTTTCGAGACGATTTGATCAAGTCATTTGTAAAAAATTTGCGGTGCGGTCATATTCTTGTTCGTGGGAATTACAGTACGCTTTGCGGCAATCCGATTGAAATGCTCAAAGAGGCAATCGGAGCATTTGACGGAACTTCTATCATTGAAAAGAACACTGTTCATAGTCAAAATTTTGAAGATGGAAAAGAGCTGCTTGGTTCTCGTAGTCCCCATGTGACGATGGGAAACGTCCTTGTTACGCGAAATGTATTGCGAGACGAGATCACGCGGTATATGAATTCCACCAATGAGATTGTCTATATCAACAGCATTAAGGACAATATTTTGGAGCGTCTTTCCGGCGCTGACTTTGACAGCGATACGATGATGCTGACGGACAATGAAATTTTGGTACGGGCGGCAAAGCGGAACTATGACCACTTCCCTGTTCCGACTAAGTTGGTTGAGGCAGCGGAACGGCAACGGAAATATACGGACGAGGAAAAGGCTGATCTTGACATCAAGACAAGCGTGAACAAAATCGGTGAGATTATCAATCTTTCGCAAGAACTCAATTCGATTCTTTGGGATCGTCTATATCATGGCGAAAGCATTGAGAACGTCATGGATTTGTATTGCGATATTGCGCAGCTTGACGTTATGAGCAATCTGGAAATTGACAGTGCCAAGCGCGAGAATCCGGCGAACAATACGTTCGAGCTGATGTGTCTCAAGAAAAAGTACGACGTGCGGGATAAAAAGAATCGCCATGTGCGTCCGCTGTTTTTCAAGTATATTGACGGGTATAAAGGGTATCGTGACAGATATTATATTTACGCGGAAGAAGATAACGAATTTATCAAGCAAGGAGATACAGACAGTTTTAAAGAAGCACTTGAAATGAAACGATCCAAGGAAAATGTTCATGTGGAACGCGGCAGAATGTCATATGAGAAGCATGAGACAAGCATGGATTATCTGGAACTTTGTATTAACAAGTTCAGGGCAAGAAGAATGGAAAAGAAAAAACTGCTGACATTCTCGGATTGTTTGGTGTCGGCAGACGAATTATCTGGACAAGTTTGGTATCCTCAAATTACAAAGATTATTGAGTGTGTCAGAGATTACAAATTGAAATCAAGTCAAATTTGGAACGCAAGTCCGGAACTGACGAATAGAAAGAAACGAGAACTTGCTTATGCAGAGTATCAAGAATGCGTAGCGTATATTTCTTCTTTGATGTTGGGTGAGAAAACAATGCGTCATTTGTTGACGCTGATAGATAAAAAAGAGTATTCAGACGTATCAAGATTTTTGTTCTCGGTTTTATTCATGACCGCGAATAACGATTTTTACAAGTTAATAGCACAGAGCAAAACGCCAATTGAATTGTTAAAAGAGGATGAAAACGGAGAAGTTCGGATTTATGATTTCTCTTATATAAGAGAAATGTGTTAGTTCATTTTCGCAATTTTGGGGTGTTTTTGCAAGAAAACAGTCATTTAGAAAGCCCTGAAAGCGTCCTGTTTTCAGGGCTTTTTCATGTATCAAGAAAAAAGTGATAAGGGTAAGAGTATCGTTTTCGCGCGGGTGTGCGTGAATAATATGATGTCGAAATCCCAAAATCTATTGTAAAGGACTGAAGAATTTGATTCCGATTACGAAAGCTGAGTCGCAGAAAATTCGCAAGGTGTATCCCGATGCTGGGATCACGCGGACGTGCGTTCAGAAAACCAAGCGCCATCACTATTATCTGACGGAATATGAACCGTATCTGCGTATGATTGTTGATACAAACGAGTCTGCGTCAGAGATTTGTAGCCGTATTGACAAAAATCGCAACAGACGCAGAAATCGAAATTAACGGAGGAACACGGGATGGATAAAAAAGAAAAAGGCTTTTATGACATTGATTGGGATTACGACGAGAAGCAATTTCTGAAAACTTGGGGGGTTGAGGAACTTTTTAATCTGCGTAATTTGCAACAGCGCAAATTGTTCCTTACCGACGACATTGATGAATATGTTATTGACAACATCGTTTGCCATATTATGCAGTATAACGCCGACGACAAGGGAATTCCCGTGGAGCAGCGCAAGCCGATTCTGCTGTATGTTTCTTCCAATGGCGGCAGTGTTGATCCGGGCTTTGTTCTGATTGATGTGATCCAGCAGAGTAAGACACCTGTTTACACAATCAATCTTGGGTATCAGTACAGCATGGGATTCTTGATCGGTCTTGCCGGTCACAAGCGTTACGCAACGAAAACAGCAAAGTTTCTGATGCACGACGGGACGAATTTTATCATCAATTCCGGCACGAAAGCACAGGATCAGATGGAATTTAATCGCCGTGTGGAACAGCGCGTCAAGGAATACATACTCTCGCGCAGCAAGATCAGTTCTGAGGAATATGACAGCAAATTGCGCGTTGAGTGGTATCTATTTGCTGACGAGGCAAAAGAAAAGGGATTTTGTGACTATATCATCGGAGAGGATTGCACACTCGACGATATTGTGTAAGGGTGATGGAGAATGGCAACAAAAAAGAAAAGCGCCGCGCCGGACTTTTCTCAGAAGAAACCAAAGGATTTGAGCGAAAGCCCGTTTTATGGTCTGACGCTCGATGACGAACAACTGAAATTTGCAAACGCGATTTGGAATCCGAATATTGATATTGTGTTTTGCAACGCGAAAGCCGGTACGGGCAAGACGACGATTGCCGTTGGCGTTGCGAATATGCTGGTGCAGTATGGGGATTTCGACGAACTTATTTATATCATGTCACCGTATGGAGAGCGCAAGCAGGGCTGGTTGCCGGGAACGCTGACAGAAAAGAGCAGTGTTTACTTTGAAGCGTTTTATCAGGCGCTTGTCAAGTGCAACGTCAATCCGATGACTGCGATCAATACGGACAGCATGGTAAATCAGAAGCAAGGGACGGCGTATATCTCTTGTATTACGGATACATTTCTGCGTGGATCGAACCTTAATGATGCGGTTATTATTCTGGACGAGGCGCAGAACTATACCGTGCCGCAGCTCAAGAAAACGCTGACGCGCGTGGGCGATCACGCAAAGGTCATCGTAATCGGACATGAGCTGCAATGTGACTTGGAGAATCCTGAAAAGAGCGGGTTCATGAAGTATATTGAACATTTTTCCGATCAGGAACGCGCGGCGTTTTGCGAATTGTCGCGCAATTACCGCAGTTGGATCAGCAGATGCGCCGATGAATTAGCGGAATGATATAACAACAATTACAAGAAAGGACAATAATACTATGATTGAACATTTCATGTGCGATAACTGCACTCATTATCTTGTTTGCGAAAAGCTCAAGCCCCTGATGAAGTTCCATGAGAGCGCGAAAAAGGACTTGATGATCACGCTGACGATGAACGACTGCGCTGATTTTGTGGACGAGAACGACGGCGCAAAGCAGAACGACGGAGAGGACGACGAGTAATCTCCGCAAAGAAAGGAAGTGTTGACAATAGAACAGACGGATTTTTTGAAACGCCAGTTTGATTTGCTGACTTCCCGTTTGAATGATCCTTCGATTGAGTGGCAGGATGTCGCCGACCTTAGAGCGGAGTGCTTGGGCGAAGTGGAACACCGCGACACTGTACGAAAGGGATCAAAGTTGTTTTACGAATACTTGAATGCAGGGTGGATCAAAAATCCGGATGAACAGCCGTCCGCTGTGACGAGTAGCGTGGTATTGAGCCAAATGCGCGATCTGCAAAAGGAACGGTATAAACTTCAAACGGAAAAGTTGGAGGTCAATCGTTGGCTGCGTGAAAACGCGCGGGATGAATTGATCGTGGAACATATTGCACAGGCAATCAGTCAGCTTGCTCCGCTGGACATTCCGGAGAGAATCAACGAGCCTGTCAGTTCTGAGGAACGCGCCGGTATTTTGGCGTTTGGCGACGAACACTTTGGCACGGAGTTCGCAATCAATGGTCTGCAAGGCGAGATCATCAACGCATACAGTCCTGAAATCTTTATGGCGAGAATGTGGGAACTGCTGCGGCAGACACTTGATATTGTGGAGCGAGAGGGTTTCACGTCGATCAAGGTATTCTCGATGGGAGATTTTTCGGATGGTCTTTTGCGTGTCAAACAGTTGATGCAGCTTCGTTACGGTGTTGTTGAGGGTACGGTCGTTTACGCCGATTTTTTGGCGAATTGGCTCAATGAGCTTTCGCGCCGTGTGCGTGTGGAGTTCCAGATGACGAATGGAAATCATACCGAGCTGCGGATGTTGGGACAACCGAAGGGTACGTTCACGCGGGAGAATATGGGCTTGGTGGTCGCGGCGATGCTGCGGACGCGCCTTGCTGACAATCCGAATTTTACGTTTGTGGAGAATCCGAGCGGATATATCTTTACGAACGTGCTGGATTTTAATATCTTGGGAATTCACGGCGAAGTCAAGAGCATGGAACAGGCAATTAAAGATTTTTCTTCTACTTATCGTGTGCAGTTGGATTATTTGATTGCCGGACATAAGCATCATTCTTACAGCGAAGCGGTTGGAATCAATCGTGAGGTTATTTCCGTTCCGAGTTTGATCGGTGTGGATGACTTTTCCATGTCGCTTAACCGAACCTCGAATGCCGGTGCGACATTCCTTGTTCTGGAACGAGGTAAGGGCAAAGTGATCGAGTATGCAATCAAGTTGTGAGGTGCGCGAATGAATAAGAATGATCTGATTCGAGACATTGCGGAGAGAACGGGATTTACGAAACATGACACGTCTATCTTTATGGATGCGTATGAGGCGGCTGTTTTGGATGCTATTCGACGCAATGAACGTGTGTATCTGCACAATTTTATGCGTCTTGAACGCAAAACAAGGAAAGCACATCAGGGATATGACTTCCGAACCAAAAGCACGTTGACCGTTCCGGAACGTGAAACGATAGGGGTTGAACTCGGAAAAGCATTTTTCGGATTGCTGAATAACAATTGAATAATGAAATGAAACAGGGCTGTGTCTACGCGGCGCAGCCCTCCCCTTCTATATTGCGGAGTGGAGCAGATGGCAGCTCGTCAGGTTCATGCCCTGAAGGTCAGTGGTTCAAGTCCACTCTCCGCAACCAAGGATAGCGGGTACAGTTTGCGGACTGTACGGAGGATGAAAACCACCTCCCGTCGTTCCTACCGGCAGAAGTCGAAAGACAGTAGGAATTTGCTGGTGTGATGGAATGGCAGACATGGCAGATTCAAAATCTGTTGGCGGCAACGTCGTGAGAGTTCAAGTCTCTCCACCAGCACCATACAGCGGTGTGGTCTAATGGCAGGACACGAGACTTTGACTCTCGCATTGTTGGTTCGATCCCAACCGCCGCCGCCAAACATTGTCCCTTGCGGACGCTTGAAAATGACAATGAAAGGCGCTTCTTCGGAAGCGTCTTTCGCTATATATGGTCTGTTAGCTCAGTTGGTAGAGCAATCGGCTGTTAACCGATGTGTCGTAGGTTCGAGTCCTACACAGACCGCCAGTGGAACAAAACCGGACGGAGAGTTTATGAAAATGAGTGTCTACACTCGCTTTCTTTTTTGAACCGCCAAATATAACAGGAAAGGTGTGGCAGTATGGCTACAAAAAGAGGCAGACCTAAAACTGCCGCAACAAAAAACTGCTCCGCTTGCGGAACTGCAAAGGCTGAAAAAGACTTTTATTTCAGCTATAACGCTTTGCATGGCGATGGGAAGATGCCAATTTGCAAGGAGTGTTTTAAGGCGGCTTGCAGGGATGAAAATGGGATTTTTGACTTTGACAAGTTTCTTTCACTCCTGCGGCAGTTTGACAGACCGTTTATACAGATTTTGTGGGACAACACGGAAAATGAGGTGCGGAAGAACGCCGCAAACATCGGCGAGGACATCATGGATGCTGTTGTTGGCAAATATATGAAAAATCTTTCTCTTCCGCAAAATCGCGGCAAAAAGTGGGATGACAGTGACGTGTCCGGTGCAAAAAGCGGGAAAATTGAGTCGTCTCGCAGAAAATCCAATTATGCGGAGAAGGTTTATTACCTGACAGATGATTCCTTTGAGGTGACGGACGATATGATCCGGCTGTTTGGCGAGGGTTATACGGCGAAAGAATATGAGATCATGAACCGTATCTATGAAAACAGCAGACAGGATTATCCGGACTTGTCGAGTAATCAGCGGACGCTTCTTCTTCGTTATGTTCGATTTGCCGCGAAAGAGGAAATTGCAACGAGCAGCGGACAGATCGCAGACGCGGAAAAGTGGTCGAAAATGTCCACGGAAGCGCTTAAACAGCTCAATGCCATTGACACACACAACGGAATGAGCAGTTTTTCGGAGTTCTTTCAGCAATTTGAACGGGCAAAAGATATTTCAAGGATTTTGCCGAAGTTCAAGTATCGTCCGAATGACGCGCCGGATTTTATTATTTGGTGCTATATCAATTATTGCCGTCGTTTGGAAGGCAAGCCGGAGGTCGAGTACGCGGATATATACCGGTTTTATGATACGCGCGTTGAGGAATATGTCAAACAGTATGGTGATCCGTATGGTATTTTTACAGACGATCCGAGAAAACAAAATCGAGAAAAGATCAAGGAGTTCATTACCCTTCCTGATGATTATAAGCAGGAGGTGTAACGGATGAAACTGAACGAAAATGAGCTTGATAAATATGAGGAATTTGCAAGCTGGGTAGTATGGTATCCGGACTTGTTTTTGGATATGTTAGCGCCGGAAACGGGCGGTATCAAGCTCCATTTGGATCAGCGCGTATTCCTGCGAGGGGATACGCGCTTTTTCAGCGAACATGGCTGTCTGCCGCGCGGATATGGAAAGACGTTTCTTGAATTCGCGGCGATGGTCGTTATCTGTATCCGTTATCCGAACATGGAACTTGCGCTGACGGCACAGACCAAAGAAAACGCGGCGGCTCTTTTGAAAGACAAGTACAACGAAATCATCCGGTATTATCCAATGCTGGAAAATGAAATTGTGAAAACGAGTTTTATCAAAGGCGATGCGACGATTTTGTTTAAGAACGGCGCAAAGATCGACGCGCTTGCCAACGCACAGAGTTCCAAAGGTCAGCGCCGCAGACGGCTTAGTATCGAGGAATCGAACCTGATGGATAACGTCACGTTTGAGGACGCGCTTGAACCGGTTGTTGAGGTTGGTCGTACCACTTGCGGCAAGTTGGCTATCATCAATCCGGAAGAACTCAATCAGCAGATCAATTATTACACAACGCCCGGATTTCGCGGTTCGGACGAATATAATCGCAATCTGACCATGTATCGGGATATGGTGGAGCTGCGCGGAAAGATAGTCGTCGGATCGAACTGGATGCTTGGCTGTTGGTTTGGTCGCGGTTCGAGTAAAAGCACGATCCTCAAGAAAAAGGAGGATATGTCCCCTATCGCATTCGACATGAACTATGGCGGGAATTGGGTAGGAAGCAGCACGGGGGCATTGGTCAATATCAATCAATTGATGAACTGCCGGACTCTTTCTGAGCCGGTTTTATTTTGCGCGAATGACGAGGATGAATACTACCTTGGCGTTGACGTGGCAAGATCGCAGAAATCGACAAACAACCAATCATCTGTCGCGGTTGGCAAAGTAATTCGCGGTTCTGACGGAAAGATCAGAGAGGTTCAGTTGGTGAACCTGATCCATATTTCAAACTTGCTGAGTTTTACCACGCAAGCCTGTATTGTAAAGCGAATCCGCAAGCGTTATCGTGCAAAAGCGGTTGTTGTGGATGGCAATGGATTGGGCGTTGGACTGACGGACGAACTGATAAAAGAGACGTTTGATCCGCTGACCGGCGAGACGTATCCCGCATGGAAGGCGATGAACACGGACGCGCAGCCGGAAGCGGAAAAATACGACGAGTGTATGTTTGATCTCAAGGCGCAGTCCTATCAGACACAAATCATTTCAAATTTCATGGATGTGATCTCGTCTGGAAAGTTGCGGTTTTTGGAAAGCAGGAACGGCGGCGACTACGCGATCAAGGATGATTTTGATTTGGAATCCAAGGTCATGCCATATGTGCAGGAGGAATTGTTTTTCCAAGAGGTAGGAAACTTGAAATTACTGCAAAATGGCAAGAATCTTTCTGTTGAAAAGGTAGTTTCGAGGTTTGATAAGGATAGGTTTTCCGCGACGGCGTATCTTCTGTTTTATATCCTCAAGATTGAGGAAAAGAACGGAGGAAAGTCCGGTGTGGATATGAAAAAATTCGGTGAACGTCTCAAGGCGCTGAACCGGAAACCAAAAATGTATTAAGAAAGGGCGGTGATACCGTTGGCTCAATCAAGAGAAAAAGTAGTTTACAGCGTTAGTGATTACAAAAGAGATCAGGAAAATTTCAGTCTTGCGGAGAAAGGTAAACGCCCTTTTGATCTGTCTGGATTCAAGCGGCTGATGGTTCACGATCTTGTGACGAACACGGACATTTTGCGAACCTATAAGATTGGGAATTATCCGGTGGAAAAGATTCGTGAGGCATTGGAGCGTCCTATGAATCATCCCAATATGCTGATCGACGTGAGCAATTATCTGATGGGCGTATCGACGTTCTATATGCGTCTTTGTCAGTATTTTGGGAAAATGGGACTATTCAATTACAATATCGACATCTACGACGTGCGAGAAGATAAGCTCGAAAGCGAGGAACAGATTACGGCGCTGAGAAATGCGCTTGCTGGTGTTTGCGGAGAGTTTGAAAAGATGGGATTCCGGCACGAAATGATGAAAATTATGAGCATTCTTCCAGTCGAGGATGTGTTTTATGGTCTTATTTTTGAGGATACAACCGATTTCTTTATTTTGAAAATCCGTCCGTCGATCTGTCAGATTTGTCAGATGCAGGACGGTGTTTTCAATTTCAGGATCAATTTGAGTGGCATCAATCCGTTGAAAATCAGCGGCTATCCGGATTATCTGCAAAGGGCGTATCTGGATTATAAGGACGGCAAGGATTATCGGGACGGGTGGTATATCCCCCCTGCCGATAAGCAAGTTTGCCTGAAGCTAAATGAATCAACGTTGTATCCTGTTCCGATGATGCTGGCTGTTGCCGGTGACATTATGGATTTGGATATTTACAAACAGCTCAAATTGCAAAAAGCGCGTGTTGACAACTATAAGGCAATCGTGATTGAGATTCCGATTGATAAGGACGCGGTTGACAAGCCGCTTTTGACAGATGAAACGCTGTCGTTCTTTGCGGAGCTGAACAAGGCGAATATGCCGGATGATCTCGGTTTGATCCACGCCCCCGGCAGCGCTGAAGCGGTCAGCTTCAAGGACAATGCCAATACGACAAACAATTTGAGCGATGCGATCAAAAATCTTTACGACAATGCCGGTGTTCCCTCTCAGGTGTTCAACAGCACGGCTTCAAGTACGGCGCTGAAACTGGCAATTGAGAATGACGCGGCAATTATCTATGCGTTTTATCGTCAGGTGGAGCGGTATTTCACGCGATTTATCAAACTGCGGAAGTATAACAAACCGAATTATAAGTTTGCGATCCGCATTCATGATTCGACCGTGTTTAACCGCTATGACGTTGCTGACGCGATGCTCAAAGCCTCGCAAAACGGTTTGCCGTTCAAGATCGACTATGGCGTTGCGCTTGGCAAATCCCCTTCGCGTCAGCTTGGAGCGCTGTTTGTTGAAAACAATGTGCTGAAGCTGCATGAAAAATATATCCCGCTGGCAACTTCTTATACGTCGAACGGCAACGATATAGGCGGTCGTCCGACCAATGAGAGCCAAGGCAAGGATTTGAGCGATGCGGGAGAAAAGACCTCGGACAGCGAGGCGAATTCCAATCGGTAGATACGGATAAAACCGTTTCTATAAATTTTAGAACAGAAAGGCGGTGATGAAGAAAGTGAATCAGAAACGAAATAGGTTGCCGGTTGAGTTTACGATCAACAAAGTCGTTGATGCGGACGACACTCGTTTTCTTGCCATAACGATTGACGTTTTGCATACGGGTGAAAACTTTAACGGCAGTATTTTCTCCAAGGAAGTTGTGGATGCGTGTGCCGACACCATCTTTAACACGCCGGTTTTGGCGTACATCGAAACGAGTCCAGACGGGACGATGGATTTCAAGGGGCATGAATACAAAGTGATCGAGGACGAGAACGGCAAGCGTTACGTTTATATTGGTTCTGCTTACGGCGTGATTCCGGAATCGTGTAACTATCGTTGGATCGAAAAGGTCTGTTCTGACGGCGTTTTGCGCGAATTCTTCCAAGTGGACGCTCTGCTTTGGACGCGATTCGAGGATGCGATTGAGATTTTCAACCGCGACGGCAAAAAGCCGCACAGCATGGAATTGGAGCTTTCATCCATCACCGGCGAGGAAAATGAAGAGGACGGCACGTTCACGTTTACCGGTTTTCGGTTTAATGGGTGCTGCCTGTTATCTTCGACGGACGAAAATATTCAACCGGCGATGATTGACAGCGAGGCGGTGCTTGCCAACTTTACGGCTGACAGCATTGCAGCGGAGATCAAAAACAAGCTCGTTGAGTATACGGCGATTTCTGTTTCAAAACAAACAATCAATAACAAGGAGGATGGTTCGATGCCTGATACAAAGAATGCGAACTTCACTCTGAATCTTATGGCAAAGATTGACGAGATCGAGGCGGTTCTTGCCGAGAAAAAGTATCGTGACAGCTATGGCTGGGAATGCAATCAGTATTACTTTGTCGAGGTTCAGGATGATGAAGTGATCGTGATGGATCGCGCGGATCATTGGCGCTTGAAGGGCTTTAAGATCACTGAGGACGGCGACAAGATCACGATTGATTTCAAGTCTGAGGTTCGGAAAAAGGCAACCTACGTCAACTTTGAGGACGGCGCGGAAGATACTTCCAATTCTACGTTTGAAAAGGCGATGGGTGATATTGCCGAGTTCATGAACAATCAGATCACCGAGGCAAACGAGGCGAAAACTGAGGTTGAGACGAATTTCACCGCGCTCAAGACTGAGTACGACGAAATGAAGCCCAAATTCGACGCTTATGTTGCCGACGCGGAAAAGCGCGAAAAGGAAAGTATTGAGGCGGCGAAGGACGCTGAGTTCCAGAAGTTCGACGAACATCTTGGCGACGAGGCTGAGTATACCGCGCTCAAGGAGAACCGTGATCAGTATACGCTTGAGGACATTCAGGGCAAGTGTGCCGTGTTGTTCACCAAGAAGAATCTGAACCGCGATTTTAGCCGCAAGGACGGCAAGAAGGACAAAGAGCCGATGGCTGCGAATGTGTTTACGGAGCAGTCTGCTACGGAGTCCAGTTCTCGTTATGGCACTTTGCCGACGAAGAACAATTAAGAACAAATAGAAAGTGAGGTTTGTCACAATGGATAAGAATTACACTGTCGTTGAGACTTCTAAGCTCGCCGCCGTGCAGGGTGGCGGTCACAATTACAGCCTGATTTCCGAGGACGATATTCAGAACGGTGCTATCGGTTATGTGGGTGATCTCGCGGAGGATGTGGACGGTCTTGAGACGCATGAGTTCCTTGCTCCGACCGCAGACCTGATCAATAAGGATAAGGTCATTCTTGTTGCGAATCCTGAGTGGGATTATGACGAGTCCAAGCGTGAGAATCAGGCGCTTTACAACTACATCAACGAGGCTGGCAAGATTTTCCGTGGTTACGATCTTGCGGCGCATGATGTGTTTGCGATTTCCGCTCCGGGTTTCAACCTTGGCGCGGCGACTGAACCCGCTATTGGCAAGTATGTGATTGCCGAGGCTGGCAAGACCACGCTCAAGATGGTCGAGAAGGCTGGTATTGCCAATCAGGGTTTCTATGGCAAGATCATTGGCAGCGCGAAGCGCGGTCTTGGTTGGACGACCAAGGGCGGCAAGGTGTACGGTCGTCCGTACATCATCTATTTCGTGGAAGTTCTGCGGAATGATATTGTCTAATCAAAAGACAAATACGAAGAAAGTGAGGTAGACACTATGGCTTGCAATATGGATAGACTTGTTAATTTTACCGAGTCTCAGAAGCAGTTGATCGCCCTTGGTGTTGACAATTACACCGGCGACATCGGCAACTTCACCGCTGATAACGTTGATACGTCCGCGAAGTCGATGGACGAGACGATTCGTGAGCGTTTCACCAACGAGATCATGCACGGTGAGAAGTTCAATTATCGTACTTTCCGCAAGTACAAGAACGACATCTATGCGATTATCGAGGAAACTCTTGATCAGACTCTTCCGGAGGGTTGGAGCGATAACGAGTTCATGAACCGTTTCGTTGAGATTCGCCGTGTGGACTTGGGCGACGAGCCGGAGTTCTATGCCGAGGACAACAGCCTTTTGGTTGTTTCCAACTTCAGCGGCAATCATTGGGATACCATTCGTGAGCGTATGGACTTGGGTGCTTCGTTCAAGGTTGCTACGTCTTGGTGGGTTGTTCATTTCTACAACGAGTTCGAGCGCTTTATGAAGAACATCGACTCGTTCAGCCGTATGCTGGATAAGGTTCGCAAGAGCTTCCTTCAGCAGTTCCAAGACGCGATCTATGTTGCGTTCTCCAATCTCGGTGACAGCGTTCCCGCTGGCTTTACCGGTCACGGCGCTCTGTCCACCGATACCGAGCGTGACGAGCTGCTTGCTCTGATCGACAAGGTTGAAACCGGCAACCACACCAAGCCCATTATTGTCGGCACTGCTGCGGCGCTGCGTAAGCTCCAGAAGAACATCGACGAGGAATGGGTTGCTGACAGCGCCAAGGAAGAGCGCAAGCGTCAGGGCATCATCGCCTCTTGGGAGGGTTATGATCTGATGCCGCTCAAGCAGGTGTTCAAGGCTGGTACGTTTACCTTTGCCCTGTCCAACACCCGTTTGCTCATTGTTGCGAACAACGATCAGCCGATCAAGTTCGTGTACGAGGGCGATTCCCGTGTTAAGGAAGTTACCAACAACCGCGAGAATCAGGATCAGACGCTTGAGTATCAGCTTCAGGTCAAGGCTGGTATTGCCACGGTCGCAAGCTCTATCATGGGCGAGTGGCAGTTGGCGTAAGTCAATATGGCTTTTGGACTCCGGCGTTTGTGCGTCGGAGTCCTTTCAATAAAATCAAAATTTAATTTGGGAGGCGTTTATTTTGGGTAGACCAGCTAATAAGAAAGATATTCCGGAGAATGAAAGCAAGGTGAATCCTGCTGCTCCGGAAGATACCACGCAGATGAATACCAATCCCGCGCCCGCTGCGCCGGAGGAAAACAAGATTACTAATCCCGTCAAACTTGGCGACGATACGGCTATTACTGTAAAAGCGCTTGTTCCGAAGGTGTATTACACTTGTCCCGTTACGCATGATGTGTTTGCGTGGGAAGAGGTTGGCGATACGCAGGATATGACGTTCAAGCAGCTCAAGACGATGAAGGCAAAGTATTCGCGTTATCTGACGGACAAGTGGATTCTGCCGCAGAATGACGAGACGATCAAGAAACTGGGGCTTGATAAGGTCTATGGAGAAAAGCTGACCATTCAGGATCGTATTCTTCTGCGCGGCAATGACGTAGACGCGGTTGCGGAGCTGATTTCCAAGTTGAATAACGATGGCAGAACTGAGTTGGCTCGTTATGCTGAAAAGTCCGCGAAGGAAGGCAAGCTCGTCAATATTAAGATCATTCGTTTGCTGGAAGAGCAGTTGGACATTGAGCTGATGCAGTTGGTTATGTAAAAGGAGCGTGATGCCGCATGGGTACACCTTTTACGGCTCTTTACGACGGCGTTTTACGAAATTTGAAGGACTATGATTTTTTCAGCATGAGTCAGGAGGAAATCTATGCGGTTTTGTCTGACTATGTACGTCCTGCGATTGCGGCTTTTCGGGGCTGCAAACAAGATTTGACACAGAGGACAGATTCAGAGTTTACAATCGACTTGACGGATACGGAGATCGAAATTTTGATCAATTACATGACAATTGAATGGATTGACAGTAACTATATCCGTGTGCCGCTTGCACTCAAGCAAACGCTGTCAGCTAAAGATTTCAATGCGTTTTCGCAAGCCAATCATTTGAACGCGATGAAAGACTTGCGTGAGACATACCGGAAGGATAACGAGACGAAATTGGTTCGGTATCGTTATATTCCGAAAAATTCATGAGGGAGGTGAAATTTGTGGGTGGTTATGAAAATTTCATGCGCCGCATGAACGCCGGAGGTACAACCTATCGTGACGAACAGATTGAAAACGCGCGGATGCTGGTTGAACAGACCTTCGAGGATGATCCTTCCTATCTTGTGGATGGCGCAAGGATTTGGAATTCGGATCGAATCATCCATCCGCGAATTTATGAGGATAAACACCGCGCATCCTCCCCCGCACAGGCAAAAATCATGACACGGCTGAACGAACCTGTTTATATGGGCGATGTGATTCCGTGGACGGAGCATGGTTATTGGTTGTGCATTCATTCTTCCAATCTGCACGGTATTCAATGGGAAGGGACACTATCATTCTGCAATCATGTGGTACGTTTCCGCTCTCCCAAGACAGGCGAGGTCGTTGAATATCCGATCAGTGTGTCCAATGCGACGCAGTCCGGAAGCGGTGAAACCGAAAAGCAGAGAATTATCATCGGTTCTTCGCAGTTGTTGGTTGACATCAGCTACGATGAACATACGGTGTTGCTTGACAGCGGTTTTCGTTTCCTGTTGGACAGGAATAAGGTTCTTCCGACTGCGTATAAGGTCACACAGGCAGATACGATTTCTTATTCCGATTCCGGAGAACGCGGGTATATCCGGCTGACAGTCACAGAGGATCAGTTCAATCCAAAGACTGACAGCAAGGAAGAAATGATTGCAGATTATACCGATGATCCCGTTGGTACGGGGACGGAAATTGCGGAAAAACCTGATCTTTGGTTGTGAGGTGAACGAGTATGCTGTTACATGAATTGACAGAGTATCGCGCGACGGTCATGCGACTGCTTTGCAGCGATCAGGCGATTGTGGATTTGATTCGAGATCAGGATGGCGCAAAATGTCCGGATAAAACATTGATGTATGAGAATATTTTTCCTTATGCCTATACACCGGACGTTACAAAAGAAACAGATACTTACATCTGTTTTAGAATCTCCGTGCCGGAGGTCATGAACAAGACGTTTAAGCGGATGCACATTACATTTTATGTATTCAGTCATCAAAGTCATATCCGCACCAGCGACGGGCTTCGCCCCGATTTGATTGCGGAGCGTCTTGAAAACCTTTTTAACGGTGCGTTGGATTTGGGCGTTGGGCGCATGAGGCTGGAAGGTACGGAGGACATCAATCCGGCATCGCAGTTCCACGGTATTGCCTTGGAATATTCCGTTTCCGAATTCAACCGTCCTACTATCAAGGGCGATCCGAGAGCGGGTGCAAAATAATGGTGCAAAAGCCAAGTATGCTCTGCCATACGGATTATCCGATCAATGACAGGATTTCCGTGCATATTCCGAGTGTTCAGGAAATCTATGACTTTGGGGAGCAGAAGTATTACAGCATTGTCCAATCGCTGACCGCGACACCATACGATTTGATGGTAGAATTGGACGATATAGGGATAGATTTTGAAACGATCAATGAGTATCAGTTGTTTATTCTGATGTTTGGTTCGATTGCCGCGCGAGAAAAAGACACGTCGATTTTGTTTGGAAATTTGGATTTGACAAGTTTTTGTGAAATGGAAAACATACAAACGGGAGAACGGGTTTTACGCGACGAGGAAAACAACATCACGATTGACCGCTTGCTTGCGATGGAAATTTGCCAAGCGATTCGCAAGATGCACTTTTGGACTGCTCCGGAAGCGCACATGGGGAATTTGGAGGCAAAGAAATACATCATTGAGCGGACGCGAATCAAGAAAAAGCGCAGGGCAAAAATGCCGTATCAATCGCTTTTGGATAATATGATCATCAAATTGGTCAATACAAGCGAATTTCCCTATAATTATGAATCTGTTTTGCAGTTGAGTATCTATAAGCTCAACGCGAGTTGGCATCAGATTCCAAAGATGAAGCAATGGGAGCAGACCATGAACGGAGTATATTTCGGGACGGTTGATTCTTCCAAGCTCGATCTGCAAAAACTCAGTTGGATGTCGCCGGATTAAATTGCGGAAACGCGATTGATTTGCGGCGATTTCTTTTCGGGTATGTCCCGATTCTTTTATAAAAAGCGTGACAACGCTGAAAAAACAAAAAAGGAGGACTGTGATATGTCTGTTAATGTGAACGATCTGTCGATCACCAGCCTTGAGACGATCATGGCTTTCGGCATCAATGGCGGCGCGTATCGTTTTACGCTCGACGAGCTTCAGAACGCGACGATTTCCAACTCTCAGGACAACACTGCTTTGACCGGTAAGGGTGGTCGTACCATCGGTCAGCTCAAGCGCAACAAGAGCGTTACCGTGTCTGGTACGAACGGCATGGTTTCTGTTGGTCTTGTTGAGGCTGAGGTTGGCAGCGCCGGTGAGCATCAGAGCGCCGCGAAGGTCAAGTACATGGATTATCTGACCGTCAACAGCAACAAGGCGACGACTTCTTATAAGGCTGTCGGTACTGTCGGCAATGAGATTGGCGAGGTGCTTGTCAAGAACAGCGACGGCACGATCAAGGAGCGTCTTACGCAGAACGCAACTGCCGCAGAGGGCAAGTTTGCCTATGATCCCGCTACGAAGGAGCTGACGTTTAACACCGGCGATCTTGCCGACAAGACCGAGATCGTGGTTTATTACACCCGTGAGGTTGAGGGCGATGTCGTCAGCAACATTTCGGATAAGTATTCCGAGACGCTTGAGCTGTATGTTGACGCGATTGCGGAGGACAAGTGCCACAATCAGTATCACGTTCAGTTCTATATCCCGTATGCCGACTTCACCGGTTCGTTCGATCTGGCGATGGGCGACACGCAGACCACGCACGGCTTTGAGGCGACTTCCCTTGCTTCCGCTTGCGGCAATGGCGGCACGAAGTTCTGGGATATGACGGTGTTTGGCGAAGAGACTGCCGCCTAATCTAATTACGAGGTGATTTGATATGGCAACGCAAGCTGTTCCGTGCCGCGTTTGCGGGAAGGCTTTTGTCCCCTGCAACAAGCCGAGCAGCGCGTTAGGCGCTTTCAATTACCGTGCTGTCGCTTGCTCTCCTGAGTGTGGCGCTGAATATCTGCGCCGCGTTCAGGAGGCGCGAGGGCAAACCGTTTCCTCTCCCGCCCCCGATGCAGCGGTGTCTACGGGCGCGGAGGAAACGGCAGTCGCGGAAAACGCGGTTGCCGTTCCCGTCGTAGAGGAACAGGAGGACGAACCGATTTTTACGGAGCGTTTGAGCCGTAAACAGCGCAAAGCGATGAAGCACGGGGCTGACGCGGACAATATGTGAGATACGGGGAGGGTTCGCCCTCCCCTTTTCACAGACTTTGGAGGTATTGCTTGGGAACTACATTACATTTGGTTTCAGATATTCCACCGTCTGTTAATCATTATTTGGCATATCGAGCTGTTTTGAAAAACGGAAAGCCTATCGGAACAAGTTATAAAACGCCGGAGGCTGTACGGTATCAGGAACGGTTCAGACATTATGTGTGGAATGAGGTTCGTAAACAGGGCTGGAAGCTCAAGCCGAATAAAGAACAGCATTTTTATGTGGATGGATATTTCTATTTTCCTCGCGTGGATATGGATTGCAACAACTACTGGAAGTGTTTGCTTGATGCAATAACAGATACTAAAAAAATTTGGCTGGATGACAATGTTGTTTGCGAACGCGCTCAGAGAATTTATTATGATCCGGAGCATCCAAGAGTGGAACTCAATATTTATCCGGTTGACTACATAGGTATTTTTGACGACTTACCTCAGTTGGAGCAGTTTGAAGCTCACTGCATCGGTTGTAACAGATACAAGCGAAATTGTAGTCTTTTGGAAAATGCAAAGGCTGGAAAAATTCAGAAAGAAATTGAACAATGCCAATGCAAGGCATATAAACAAATTGCCACAAAAGGCAAATCTAAAAAACAAGGAGAATTGAAACAATGAGTTTGATTGATAAGAACGCGATTTCCCGCATTATGGAAGTTGCTGATGATCTGAAAGTTGATGGGATCACATATACGCTTTCTAATCCGAAGAATAAGGATGAAGTGGTTGCGGTAGTCAACATCAAGGTTGAACTGACCGTTGATGAAAAGGCGGCGTTTGTGGATCGTGTGGTCAATGGTGTATTTGACAGCGACGGAGATTATATGCCTTGGCTGTTTGATCCTCTGTTTATGATCACGTTGATTCAGATGACGACCAATGTTCCGGTTTTCAAGCGCAAAATCATAAATGAGGAAACCGGCGAGAAAATTAACGTGGTTGATGTTGAAAAGACTTATGCGCTGGCAAAGGCGATGAATCTGCGCGGTGTAAATAATGGCGCGTATCAAAATCTTATGAATGAGCTGCAAGGTCTGATCGCGGATAAACTCGAATATCGCAAGCGTATGAATATGAGTCAGGAGCGTCAGATGCTTTCCAAGGCGCGTGAGGAATTGGAAACCGGTGTTGCAATGGTCAGCGCGGTTGCCGATAAACTCAATGGAACGCTTGCCAATATGGGTAATATTTCTGATCTTGCGGATGCGGTCAAGAGCGTTGATTACGACGCATTGAGCCGTTCTGTGCTTGCTCAAGCATAAGTATAATTACAAGGTTATTTTTGATAATAGCTTGACTTGATTTGTGTTTTATGGTATAATGTCCATAATCTTAATGGAGGGATTTGATATGAAACGCAAATTGAGTTTTGTTTTGATCATTGGTTGCTGTTTGATTTTCTCCGCTTGTAGCAGTCAAACAGATGTTCAAGGAGAGAATCAGAATGAACCGATTCAAATTCCGGAGCAAAATTCAGCGCAACAGATCGAAGTTGTGCAGGAACAGGAGCAAAAATCGGAAATTGTGTCGATTGATACGGTTGCGCAAAGCAATTTTAACAATGATTATCTCTTTCTTGCGGAAAATGGCTGGATATATGGACGCGGAATTAATGGCGGTTATTCAAGTTTCGTGAAAATGAGGACTGATCTTTCCGATTTTACGACGTTGAATCATATCTATGCGTTGTATCCGCAGCTATCTGATAATTATTTGTATTTTGTTGGAGTTCAGCAAAATGATGAATGTGACATTTACAAAATGCGAACCAGCGGAGAAGATATAAGACGTATAGTAAAAAATGGTCATTCTGTTCAGGTGGTTGGTAATTATTTGTATTACGCAGATGAAATAGAACATCATTTTTATCGTTGTGATCTTGAAGGTACAAATCAAATCTCGATTATTGACAAAGCAGTATATTTTCCGTTTGTTTTTAACGATATGATTATCTATCAAGATGATGCAGACGGAGAAACAATTCATGTCTGTGATTTGGATGGTGGAAATGATCGCAGGATCACGTCGCTGCCTTCGTATTATCCTGTTTATGACGGCGAGTTTGTGTATTATGTTGCAGATAACACGATCCATAGGGTTTTGCTGGATGGAACTGATGATCAGGAAATCGCTTCATATGAAACGTCGCGTGGTATGCTGGCTCAAGGAGATTATCTATACTTCGTTTATTTTGATGACAGCAACAGATTGTATCGGATGAAAAAGGACGGTTCTGGAATCGAACTTGTGACGCAGGATACCAATGTCGGAGTCGTTCAGTTTTTCGGAACGGGACTGAAGTATTCGGTATTTTCCGATGGATATGAAAATGTTGTCGGAGAATATTTTTGTGAGTTGAATGGCGGCGAGAAGGTGGATTATTTCGCCATGCTGCAAGAATGAAATCAAAATAGGAGAACCGGAGGTTTCGTACCTCCGGTTTTCTCCATATTTGGGGAGGTGTTTTGATGTCTTTGGACAATGTTTTGAAAAACTTGGATGTATCCAAGGTAAAAGCGCCTTCCGGACTTACCTACGCACAGGAATTGGCGTTGGCGGCGAATGAGCTGCGAGATTGTATTCAAGCTAGAATACGACGCGAGAGTATGTGTGATGTGCTGTCTGTTGCGACGCTGGCAGACGTTGAGGTGGATGGAATGTCGCTAAAAGTACGGCTCAAGGTGCAGAATGCACTTCGACCGTCTATTTTTAAGAAATGGAATCAAAGCGACGCGAACGTGTTTTGGCTGCTCAATGACGGTTTTGTGGTCAACAAGCCGGTGTGGTTTCGGAACATTAAGAATTTCGGATACCGAGAGGCAGAACAGTTTGTTGAAAAAGGGATTGCTGATTTCAACCGGCAAAATCGTTGGGGAATCAAAATCGAAGTGAAAAGACCGCTGCTGTATTATGGCAGAATCGGCTAAATGTGAAATTGATACCTCGCCTGAAAGGGCGAGGTTTTGTCATATTTTGGAGGTGAAGAAAGAAAATGGCTGTTGACGGACAGATTATACTTGGCTTGGATATAGCGCAGACCAAGGCGCAAATTGAAAGTGATTTGACTGCTGTATTGGGAACGACGAAAGCAAAACAGTTGGTCATTAAAACTGCGATTGATAAGCAGGAAACGGAAAAAGAAGTTTCAAGTCTTGTGAAAGACCTGAATGAAAAGATGAAACGGGCGCAAATCGGGCTGGAAATCAACAGCAAGGATGTCACCACCGTTTTGAACCAGCAGAATAAGATCGCAACCAAGCAAGCGGATTTGAACCGCCAGATGAAAGAGTATCAGGAACTTGCTCAAAAAGCAGGGCTGACGCTCAAGCAAGTCAATTTGAATAAGTTCGATCAGGCAATCAAGACGGAAAACTTTGACGCGGCAAAAGAGAGCATCCGCGCTGTTAAAAAGGAACTGGAACAGTTTCAGGTTTCCGTCGATAAAATGTTTGGCGACACGAAGATTTATTTCGACGTGGATTCTGCCGTGCGGCAGTTTGAACAGCTCAAGACGAAATCAAAAGATGCTGCGGAGCTGATTGAACAACTTAAAAACGAGCAGAAAGAGTTTGACGATCCGAATGTAGGCGTTCAAGAAAAACTGCGTGTTTATGAGAACATGAAGCTGATTCTTGGCGAATTGGATTTGGAGTTCAAACGAATCAAGACTTCCGAGGACGCGATTGCAAAGGATAATACGCTCAATAAGCACATCGCGGACGCGCGAACAATGCTCAAGAATCTGGAAACAACTTATCAAAATCTTGGAAGCAGTGATTCGGCAACGAAACTGTCAGCGTCGATTCAGGCGCTTAAAGATGCGCTTGGCGGGATAAAGAAAGGCACAAGCGGCGTTGAGCTGGCGCAAGGCTGGGAAAGCGTCAGCAATGCCATTGACGCGGCAAAACGGGCTGTTTCCGAGTATAAGGCTGAACAGTCCGGACTTTCTAAGCAGAATCAAATTCTGAACTCGATGCGGGATAGGCTGAAAGAGATTTCTACCATTTCTATGCCAAAGTCGAGTTACACTGACGATTTGAGCGAACGAATTCAAGCGGCACGGAAAGAAGCGGATGAATTGATCCAGACACTTTCTACACTTGATTCGTCCGATGCGGACGGAGTTGCAAAATTAAACGAAAAGTTGGATGCGCTTCGGGAGAAGTTCAAAGGTTTGCAGAAAGAAGCAAAGCCTTATGAATCGACCGATGGCTGGGATAAACTTCAGCAGAAAATTGATCGCGCCAAGAAAAGCGTTGAGGAATACGCGGATAAATACAGTGCAATCAAGGGAAATCCAAAACTTGTCAAAGACCTTGAGGAATTGCGCAAGCAAGCGGATCGGTTGACAAATGAAACCGATCTCAAATATTTTAATAAGAAATTTGCTGAATTTGATAAAGAAGTCCAGCAAGCGGGTTTGCATACCAAGTCTCTTTCCGACCGATTCAAAGAGGCGTTTAAGAATTTCTCGTACTTCTTCAGCGCAAGCCGGATCATCTATGAGATCGTCAGAGATATTAAGCAGATGGTTACGAATGTTAAGGAACTTGACAGCGCAATGGTGGAGCTGCGGAAAGTTACCGAGGCGACGGACGCGGAGTTTAAGCAGTTCTTCGCGGACGCGAAAAATGACGCGGTTGAGCTTGGCGTTACGGTCAAGGATTTGATCAATGCAACGTCGCAGTTCTCGCGTTTGGGCTATTCTCTGCCGGAGGCGCAGGAACTTGGCAAGATCGCGGCGATGTATTTGAATGTCGGCGATGATGTGGAGAGTATTGATCAGGCATCCAAGAGCCTTGTTTCTACGCTCAAGGGCTTCAACATGACTGCGGATCAGTCTACGTCTATCGTTGATAAATTTAATGAAGTTGGCAACAATTTTGCAATCAGTTCCGGTGGCATCGGTGATGCTCTGCAACGAAGCGCGGCGGCATTGTACGCGGCAAACAACACAATTGACGAGTCGATTGCGCTGATTGTTGCGGCAAATAACGTTATCCAGAATCCCGATCAAGTGGGTAGACATTTGCCCGTGAATATAGTAATATATTCTTTGAAAAACAGCTATATCGGTTAAAAGCCTGAGAAGGTCAAGACCGAGGAAAGATTTTATGATGTATATTGACACTTTGGCGAGTTAGGAGATCGCCAAAGTATCGGAGGTGAACAACATCGCAAAGAAAACTGGCGTTTATGTGAAATGCGAATGCTGTGGTAAGGAAATTTACAAGACAATGTATAATTTCAAGAAACACAAGCATCATTATTGTTCCAATGAATGTCAATTGATCGTTCAGCACAATGCGGCATTTGAAATGCGAAAGTGTGAAATTTGCGGTAAAGAATTCTCCGTCAGCAAGAAATCAACGCAAAGATTTTGTAGTAATGAATGTCAACATAAATGGCAGAAGAAGCAAACAGGTGAAAACAACTCACATTATGATAGAGTTCAAGTTTGGTGTGATTATTGCGGAAAGCCATTATTGATTATTCCAGCAAATGAAACACGATTCAAACATCATTTCTGCGATGAAAATTGCAGAAAGAAATGGTATGCGTCAACATGGTCGCAAAATCCAAATTGGAAACTTGAATCTCGTAGACGAGCTGCAAAAATGCTTCCGAATTCCGCGTCAACAGGAACTTTACCACATCGTTTAGTAAATGAAATGTTGGATACGATGGGAATTGAATATCAAAATGAAAAGGTAATTGATTTCTATTCTGTTGATATTTATTTGCCAAATTACAATCTTATGATTGAAGTGATGGGAGATTTTTGGCATTGTAATCCGCAAAAATTTGATACAGTTTCGCATGACATTCAAAAGAAACGAGTTGGAAAAGATAAATCAAAGCATAGTTTTGTTCTGAAGAAGTATGGAATTGAGATTTTATATCTTTGGGAATCTGATATTTATAAGAATGCCGAATTATGCGAAAGATTGATTCAGGCATATATTGAACACAAAGGGAAACTTCACAATTACCATTCTTTTAATTGGACATTTGATAATTCAATTCTCAAGCTCAAGTCAGAATTGATTTATCCATATTGGCAAACTGCAAGTTAATGACCTAACCATTTGACTTGTGGCATATACATCATAAAAAATCCGTAGAGACTGTAATACTTTGTATGGTAACATACAGAGTTTCGCTGTTCCCCTACTCTTTTCAGAGGGTGAAGATACAGTCCGATCTTGCGCTATAATCTAAAAATGAAACGCAAGAGGAAGGTTGAAAGACCTTCCCGCCATAGAAATATGGTCAGTAGTCAGACATGGCGAAAGTAACAGAATGACAATGTGGAAAACAGTTGCGATGCGTATTCGCGGAGCAACGACAGAACTGGAACAAGCTGGACTTGAAACTGAAGGCATGGCGAAAAGCACCGCTTCCCTGCGCGATACGATCATGCAGATCACAAACATCGACGGCAAGGGCGGTTTTGACATCATGCTTGATGATAAAACGTTCAAGTCTACCTATGACATTATTCTTGGTATCGGTAAGGTCTGGAAGGACATTGCCGACGTGGATCAGGCGGCTCTTTTGGAGCTGCTTGCCGGTAAGCGGCAGGGCAACGCTCTGGCGGCGGCGCTGACAAACCTTGAGGATTTGCAGAAAGCACTTGAGACTTCTGCTGATTCCGCTGGCAGCGCACAGAGAGTGTACGAAGTTTGGCTGACGAGTCTTGAGGCAAAGATTAATCAGTTTAAGGCTGTATTTGAGGCGCTTTCCGATACGGTTTTCAATTCGGAACTTCTCAAGAACGCTGTTGATTTTGGAACGGAACTCCTGAAAATTTTGGATTCTTTGATTCAGAGCTTTGGTGGTTTGGGAAATATGCTGGTGAATATTGCTGCTATTGTGGCAATGTTCAATGTATCTCAGACCATTTCCCTTCTGACTAAACTGTTGAACAAGATCAATCTGTTCTCCAAAGCAGAAAAGACGATCAGAAATGTTGCGGCGGCAATTGATTTGGCAAAGAACGGAGCTGCCGAGGGCGGCACTACGCTTGGTCGATTCGCAAGCGCGTTGACTGGCGTGAGTCAGACTGCGGCGTTGGCAACAATTGGAATTGCCGCCGTTGTCGCGGCGATTACAATTGCGATTGCCGTATATAAAAAGCATCAGCAGGAGTTAGAGGAAACACGGCGTAAAACTCTGGAAACAGCGAACGCGGCGATTACTGAAGCAGACGCTTTCCAAGAGGCGTATATCAAGTATAAGCAGTATGCGAATCGCACCGATTTGACGGAGAGTGAAGAAGAAGAGTTTAAGGCGGCAATTGATGAAGTCAATAAAGCCTTAGAGGATAAGGCATATTGGCTTGGAGTAAACACGGATCGAACCAACGATTACGCGGATGCTTTGGATAGAGCCGCGCAGAAAGAGTTTGAAAAAGCGCTTACAACCGCTAAACAGGCACAACAAGCGGCGAAAGAGTTGTTAAATTCTGATTCTTACAGCTCTTGGAACGGGAGTCTGATTACGCTTGATCTTTCCGGTCGAACTGGCATTGAAAAATTCCAGAATGCTTTGGAAACGGTTCGCAAATACATGGGTGACTATCTGGATGAAGGCACTTATGGCTTGGAACTTGAACCGATCAATTGGGACAGCAATGCCGGAACATTGGATGCGATTGATTCTGTTGTTCAGTATTATCATAAGTTGATTGAGACACGGGATGCTTTGACTAATCTCGATCAAATGGATAATGACATTTACAATGGAATTGTAAAAATTATCGGTAGCATCGAAGATGATGTTAAGGCGTATGAAAAGGCAACATTTGATGTACTGAAAAATCAATATTATATTGACAATGGCATACCGAAAACTGTTGAGGAATTCAAGACATTCCGTCAGAATATCATTGATTCAATGGGTGAAGATTTTCAAGTTGATGTTTCTGATGACAGCAGTTTTGTAAATTGGATCGACAAACAGTTGCTTGATGACGACACTTATAAAAAGTTTGCATCTGAAATTGCTAACGAAAGTGCCGTTGCAGATCAGATTCGGCAGAATCGCAAGGATTTGGTCAATGAACTTACAAAGTTTGACGAATTCCAGAAAGCGGACTGGCATGGAGCACTTGGATTGCTTCAGCAGTATCGGGCATATGTGGACGATCTTTCCAGCGACGAGCTGACCGCTGCATTAGAGCAAATCAAAAACGGCGCGGTAAAGAGTTTTGGAGATTTGAAAACCGCGATGGAAGCGTTCAAAATTCCGACGCTGTTTTCTGGCAATGAACTTGGTAATCTGCGTGAGTTCTATGACGACATTCAAAGGCTCAACAAACAGGCGCAGATGCTTGGCGTAGAGCTGGATAAGACGGTTTACGGCAACATAGACACAAACAACCGTCAAATCTTGGAATGGACGGACGAGAATATTGAACGATTCCGCAAGGAAATTGAATCGTGGGATATGATTCCGGAGGAATTGGCTGGCAATATTTCGACTGTGTTAGGTTCGTTTGATGAATTTGATGGCGTTGAAATTGCTTATACGCCAATTCTAAATACAAACGACGGCGCGGAGCTGTTGAGTAAGGACACGGTATTCCGTTATTTTGAGGCGCTTGCGGAGAAAGCCGGAGAGGGCTGGACAAATGAAGATTTTCTGCGTCTTGACGCGGAAGGTCTTGAGATCGACGGGCGAAAGATCAGCAATTTGATCGCCGGTATCGGTGAGGAAGCGGAACGCGCAAGCTACGCGATGCACTTTACGGGCAATGTCGGCGCGATTGCGCTGGATATGCAGGAGCTTGAAAACGCGGCTGAAAATGCTGGTATTTCCGTTGAGGCGTTGATGTTCTATCTGGAACAGATGACGACGCGGTATGCCAACAGCGCGGAAGGTATTCGCAATACGCTTTCCGAGCTTTGGGGCAGCGACGATTTTAAGACGGCGCGGCAAGAGATCGAAAAACTGGCAAAGACCGCTGGCGGCGTGACCGTTGATGCGGTAAACAAACTTGCCGATTCGAGCGAAGAGCTGCGAAATATTCTCAATCAGGACGGTATGAGCGCCGAGTTTTTGGCAAAGGTGCTGACGCAGCTCGGCAAAGGCAATTATGACGCGCTGAATCTTGTTACCGAGGATGCTTTGCGGCTTGGCGACGCGCTGATGGGCTTGGAGGATCAGTTCGGCAACGTAACGGCGGCAAAAAGCAAGTTTGATGCCGCTATGAGTGCCGGTGAAAAGAACGATAACTTCAAGTCTTATGCAGAGGCGTTCAAAAAGCTCAACGACGAATTTGTTGCCGGAACGACCAACAGCAATGCGTTTTGGGCGGCGGCTGAATATCTGTTTGGTTCGGATCAACTGAATGAATGGGGATGGGCTGACGGCATTGACCAAATCTATGAGGCAATGCAGAAGAACGTCGCTATTTTCCAAGACGCGGAATCGTCCGGCGCTGGATTCCTTGAACAACTTTACAAGATCGCGGAGGGTGGCAAGGTTCTTGACAGCGAGGGCAATGTCCTTGCGGAGATTCAGAAGTTCTCTGACGGTTCGTATGATTTTAATATTGACGCTTCCAATCTGGATGCTCTTGCGGACAGAATGGGAATCACCAAAGAAGCGGTAATTGCCTGTGTTCAGGCGATTTCCATGTTTGGCGAGGTCAATTTGTTTGATGTGAACGAGGTTATTGACGCGCTGACCGGAGCTGCGCTTGCATTTGACACGCTGAACGGTACGGCTGTCAATCTTGATGGATTCATTGATCAATTGACGACGCTTGGTAAGACAGATAAAGAAATCTATGACATCCTCAAGGTTCTGCGAGAGGTTGACGGTATTTCGTTTGTCAGCGCAAGCGGCAACGTGGAAGAACTGACCAACAGCCTTATCAATTTGGGCTTGGCGGTTCAGGACGAGGATGCGTTCAAGATCAATACCACGGGGCTTTCTGTTTTGATGGAACAGCTTTCGTTCACAAAGGACGAGGCTGAAAATGTTATCAAAAAGCTCAGTGAAACGGATGATATTACGTTGACCAATGCAAATGGCGAGGTCGTTACGCTATCCGAGGCGCTTTCCAAGTTGAATGATCTCAACTTTACGGAAGTGCAGAACAGCGTTGACGGGATCGCGGATGCGCTTGGCGATGTGAATGAAACCGACACGGACGACGCGGAGGATTCGCTTTATGAAATCCGTGACGCGGCTGATCTTGCCAAGAAAGAGATTGAACAACTGCAAACTAAGATCAATTCTCTGACCGGCAAAGAAGTTACGATTACAGTTGATGTAAAGCGCAAGAGCAATGTCCTTTCCCTGCTTGGTTTTGCCAAAGGAACTGATGACGCGCCGGAAACGGATGCAGTTGTCGGTGAAAAGGGCGAGGAATTGATCGTCGGTAAAGACGGCGCGTATATTGCCGGACAAAACGGCGCAGAGATCGTTCATCTACACAAGGGCGACGCGGTTTATACTGCGGAGGAAACTGCAAAGATCAGACGAAATGGAAAAGTCTTTAGCGGCAGGATTCCGGCGTATTATGATGGCAGAGCGTCCGGAACGATTTCGACTGGCAGCGGTAATTACACTTCCCTGCTTCCGACGAGCGGAAGCGGTAAGTCCGGCAGCAGTTCGAGTTCGACAACGGCGAAGGCTGAGTCCGAGTTTGAGCGGCTTTACAAATATCATCAACATTTGCTTGCAATGGAGCAGGAATCGACCGAGGAATATTTGAATTGGCTGGTTGTTGCTTACAAAGAGGCATTTGACAAGGGCGAAATTGAGCTGGATGATTTCAGAAAGTATGAGGAAGAAGTCTTTAAGGGACTGAAAACCGTACTGGATGAAGTGATCGGCGACTTGGAACACGGACTGTTCTTGGGAGAAAAGAACAACAATATGTCTGTGGATCAGGTCGTGGCAACATATCGCAAGATGCAGGAAGAGGTTCATGACCTCGCAGAGCATTATCGTGAGCTTGGCATTGACGAAAACTCCGATTTGATCCAGACGCTTCAAAAGCAGTGGTGGGATTATCATGACGAGATTGTGAAAGCAATTACCGATGCTTATGAAAAGGTGCGTCAGGAGAACGAAAATGCCATTACGCTCAATGAAAATTGGCTGAACAACGCGATTTCCAAGGGCGATTATGATTCGATCCGAGAATACACGAACAATGTGATCAATCATTATCGCGCCATGCAAGAGGAAATCCACAAGCAAGCGGAATACTATCGTTCGCTTGGGTATTCCGATACATCCGACGAGGTTAGTAAACTCTCTGACCTTTGGTGGGATTATTACGACGCAATCAAGAAAGCATCCGCTGATGCTTGGGCGGCAGTGGTTAGCAACGCGAATGAGGCGCTTGATTCCATTCAGGGCGTTTACGATACGCTCAAGAACGCCGCAAAGGAGTACGCGGAGAATGGGTATTTGACGATTGACACGCTGCAAAAGATTTGTTCTTGGGGGCTTGAGTATCTTGACTTCCTGAAGGATGAAAACGGGCAGCTTGTCATCAATGAGGAATCCATTCAGCGTGTGATTGCCGCGCGAACGGAGCAGATGGCGGTGGAAACCGCAATGCAGTATGTGGAGCAGCTTCGTACCGCCTCGATGGAAGGCAATATCGACGCGCTTAACAGACTGCTTTTTGCGACACAGCAGACGGCATCGGCAACGTGGGATTTGGTATACGCGCAGCTTGAGACGGTCAGCTTGAACAAGGAGCAGTACAACGCGGCGCTTCAAAAGATCGACAACCTTCGCGCTTTGACCAAGGTGACGATTCAAGGCATTGGAAAAATTGACGGTGAGCTGAAAAAGTCGCTGGAAAATTCTAAGAGTGCGCTTGAGGACATCTTGAAATATGTCGAGGCGATGATCAAGCAGGAAGTCGAGAACCAAGTCACGGCACTTGAGAATCAGGTCAGGATTTATAAAGAAATCGTTGACCAGCAGAAGAAAGCGCTTGAATTGGAGCGGAAACGCGACGAGTATGCACAGAGCGTTGAGGAAAAGGTCAAAAAGCAAGCAAAACTGCAAGCGCAGATTGCGCTTCTGGATTTGGATGACAGCCGGAGCGCACAGGCGCAAAAGGTTAAACTGCAAGAGGAATTGGCAGAGGTCAGTAATGAACTTGCCGATAAGCAATCTGACTATGCTTATGACCGAACTGTTGATGCGCTCGACGATATGTATGATGCGTATGAAAAGTCCAAGAACAAAGAGATCGAAACGCTCAAGAATACGATTTCGAGCGAAGAAAAGCTCTATCAACTTTCAATTGAACGAATCAATACGCAGTGGGATTCGCTGTATGAACAATTGATCGCGTGGAATACCGAGTATGGTTCTGATACCAACCAAAAGCTGACTGAGGCGTGGAATTCTGCCTGTTCCGCAGTCCAGACATACGGCAGTTATCTTGAGGCTGTTGAGGCGATTACACAGCGGATCGCGGCAATGGATATTTCTTCGTCGTCGAGCTATCCGACTGTTGTTTCCGAAACACCGAACCGGAATACGTCAGATACCGGCACGGCGCTGAACAATTATCTGACTGAAATGAAGCAGAACAGTACGGATTGGCATACGGCGCATAACAACGGTGATACGGCAGAGGAAAAGCGGCTTGAGGCACGAAACGAAGAGCTGGCGCGGCTGATTTCCAATCTGATCGGCGAAGAACTAGAAAAGCGCAACGGAACTTGGTATATCAAGGGTACGAATACGCAACTTTACGCAAAGTATCATACCTATCATACAGGTACGGCAAGCGCGGGGCAAAAAGCGACGCTCAAGCAGGATGAAGTGTTTGCGAAACTGCAAAAGGGAGAAACTGTTCTCAACGAACGGCAACAGGAAGGTCTTTTCCGTTATGTGGATACGGCTGATACGGTTATGGCGAAATACGGCAAGGTATTTGGCGCGGCTGCGAACAGTGATCTTTCCGCTCAACGGATGCAAGAGCAGATTCGTAAGGACGCTAATTCTTCGCAGAATGCCGTTGACAGTTATCAGAACAGCACAATCATCAATGTTCCTGTGCAAATTCATACGGTGCAAAAGCTCGACGAGCAGGAAATCAAACAACTGTCTCGCAGAATTGGTGATGATACCATTTCTACGATCAACAATCAGTTTTCCAAGAACGGCAAGCGTCACGGACTGCCGATCTTGAAACCGTGAGATACGCGGAGAGGGCGCAATGTCCTCTCCGCTTCTCCATAAACTCAAAAGAAAGGAGGTCATCATTCTTTGAAGATTGATTTTGCAAAAATTGATTTTACCAAGCGTCCAACGTTCATTCTCAGAAATATGGAAGGTACGGCGCTAAAAATCTTGAGTCACGCGCTCAATCCAAACGGAACGTTTTCGTATATGGATGTTTCGGAAATCATGTTTGATTATCCGGCACAAGTGGACGGCGAAGCGCTGGAAGAATATGATCTTCTGACAGATATGCGAATTCTGGACGTTCAGAATTACGGGCAGTTCCTTTTGCGAAATCCGGTTGAAAAAGACAACGGGATTTCCAAGATTAAGTCTTGTCATTTTTACTCGCTGGAAAGTGAGTTCATGAACAAGATGTTGGAATTGGAAGAAGGAACGTATAATTTCTGGAATCCGCTGGCGACTGACGGCACGATCATAGGAATGATCCTTGAGGAAATGCCGTCGTGGAGCATCGGTTCGATTTCGACAGATTTGATCGGCAAATATCGGACGTTCAGCGTGGACAATACGAACATCTATGATTTTATCCGTTCGACGGCTCAAAAAACTTATGGATGCGTGTTTGACTTTGATACTTATAACCGCAAAATCTATGTGCGAAGTGTCAATGACGGTATTTCGATCAAGCCGGTGTACTTGTCCACAAAGAATTTGATCAAGGACATCGAGGTTTCTTATCAGACGGAGGACATTGTTACCGTTCTTGATGTATATGGCGCGGACGGCGTTGACATCCGCAGCGTGAATCCGATGGGAATTAACAAGATTTATAATCTGGATCGGTATATGAACGAGGAATATTTTTCCGCGTCAATGGTTTCCAAATGGAATAGTTGGAAAACGACATTTGAGAGCTATCAGCAGACTTATTATGATCTTGTCATCGAACAACAAATGCAGATCAGCCGCTATCAGACGGAAGCGGCTGCGCTTGGTACGCTCAACGGAGAAATGCAGACGCTTGAGAAGCAACGCGCTGTAATCATTCAGGCAATTGCAACCGATACGGCGTTGCAGTCTGATTTGGATACGATCAATTCCAGAATCCGGTCAAAGCAGTCAGAAATTGATGCAAAGAATTCGCTTTTGACTACAATCAAAAATGGGATCACGACGCTCAATAACAGATTGAAAGCAATCAATCAGGCGACGGCGTTTTCCACGTTCTTTTCCGCAAGCGAGATCAAACAACTGGATAAGTATTTTCGCTGCGGAAGATTGACGGACAGCAGCTTTGTCGCGGCAAGCGTAGACAGTTACGCAACCGATTCGACAACAAAAAAGCTCAGTTCCGCGATTTTTAATCTGACGGATTTGACTACACTCCGCGCCGAAACGCATGACGCTGGCAAGACGTTCTATACGGTTCGAGGCGGCAAGATTCAAGAGAGCGGGACAGATTTTACGCTTAACGCGCAGATCGTTCGCGGCACTCTGCAAGTCAACTCCGATAATTCGTTTATCTTTTCGCTGTATCTCAACACCGGTACGATCAACTCCACGGAGTTTCCGAGTGCAACGCTTTCCATGACGGGGACGATGATGAACGTTACAACAGGCAGTTCGTCGCTTCAGTTCAAGGTGAGCAGTACGACGGCGTATTTGACGCAAGCGGTGACGGAGTATCAGCGGATGTCGATTGAATGGGAACTGTACGAATACGCGAAAACGTGTTTGGATAAATTGTCCGTTCCGACATACAGCTTTTCGGTAGACTGCGCGAATTTCTTTGTTCTGGACGACTTTTTGAATTTCGCAAAGCAGTTTACCTTGGGCGAAAAAATCTATCTGCATATGGGAGATACGGTGCTGAATCCCATTGTCGTCGGTGTGACACTGGAATTTGATGATCCGACGACGCTGGAACTGAATTTCGGCGATCAGTTCCGCGCAAACAATCAGCCCATTACATTTGAGGATTTCTTGGATCAGAGCATTTCGATGGGTAGTACGCTGGATTTCAACCAATTCAATTACAGCAGTTGGGTAAATACCGGAGCAAATACATCGGTGCAGAGTTTCATGAAATCCGCAATCGACACCATGAAAAACGCGATTATGTCCGGCGATCATAATGAAATGACCATTGATCCGACCGGATTGCGGATGCGGAGATATGACGAATCCAAAGGCGACTATGATCCTCGTCAGATTTGGATGAATCATAACTCTATCATGTTTACGAAGGACAATTGGCAAAGCGCAGAAATCGGCATTGGCGAGTTTGTAGACGACAATCTTGGTTCGCTGTTTGGAATTGTTGCTCCCGCGCTTGTCGGAACGATCCTTGCCGGTTCGCAGCTCATTATTGAGAGCGAAAAGACAGACGGCGGCGTAGTCGTGTTCAAGGTGGACGCGGAAGGTGCTTCCCTGCACAATGCTTCGTTCAATTTATACGGTTCAAGCGGCGGCAGAATCGACCTTGGCGCAACATACGGTTTGGTTGCCGGTGGAAACAAGAATATGCTCTTTTACTATGACAGTGAGGGACAGCCAACAGGCGTTCGGACGGATAAGAACCGGAGCATCAGCAGGATCAACCAACTTCAAAGCGGTGAATCCCCCAATGCGAACCTGTGGTTTGATATGTACGGTGACGCATATTTCAAAGGAAAGGTCATTGCGACGAGCGGTGAATTTTCGGGGGAATTGAAAGCGGCAAGCGGTACGTTTACCGGAGCATTGAACGGCGCGACTGGAAATTTCACAGGAATTGTGAAAGCGTCTGATTTTCAGATTGGCGACGGAACGACGTTTACGAGTATTATGAGAACCGTTAATGGTCAAAAATATATGGCGTTTGACGGAAAGTATATCAGCAATTTGAATGCCGGAAGTATTACTGCGGGAAAACTTGACGCACAATATATCAATACGTCGCAGTTGGTTGTTGGAACGAATATCGCAATGGGTTCAAACGCATATATTGCTTGGGATCATGTTAATGGATACGAAGATGTTGAACAAGATATTGCGGATGCAAAATCGGCTGGCACAGCAGCCGAAAGCATTGCAAAGAAAATTGTTGAAGGAACTTATTCCGGTGGATCATTTATCAGTAACAGACAGATATATAGTCCAACTATTTATTCTGATGAATTCATTGTACAACCAACTCAGGCAGCACAAAATAATCAGTGGAAGGGCGGCTTTACTCTAAAGGCGTACTATGGAAATGAGTTACGAGAAATGATGAAAATAAGTTATTTCAATAGCAATGGTTATGTTCCAACTGTAATTTTTGGAACAGGTTCAATTAGTGCTTGGGGTAGATGGACATTTCCACATACAGACTTTCAAGGAAGTTGTTCTTTTAATGAAAGCGTCAATTTTAGCAGTGATGTAACATTTACAGGAACAGTAAAAGGCATTACTGCGACATTTGGTTAAGGAAGTGATGTATTGTGTCTGCAAGTTTCAGTTATAAGGAAAGAACTCACAATAGTATCACTATCAGCGTTTCTGTTGATTCTACTTATCCATATTATCAAGTATATTGGCGATTACCAAATACGACGGCATCAAATAGTTCTGGATGGATGTGGAAATCAAGCGATTTTGATTATAAAATCAGCGGATTATCCGCATCTACAAAGTATGTTATCAACGTACAATATGCAAAAAACAATCAGCCAAAAGACGGAGAATATGGATTTTGTGGAGCAAGAGAAATATGGACTGCTGATCCACCAAAACCGCCGAAGATTTCATGGTTTTCTGTTTCGCAAACTGCAATCAATGAGAAAAAAGCAAGATGTACTTGGAGCGCAACCGATCTTGTAAGCGGCGCAACCTATGAGATTTATTCTTTTGATATATATGGCAATCAGCACTTGAAATCAAGCGGTCAAGCAACTGCTGGAAGTGCAACAATTTCATTTAATGATTTCGGAACGTATAATGTTGAATTAGTGCTTGCCAATGGAAACGAAGAATCTCTCAAGGCATATAAGACGGTTTCTGTTACTCTTAATTCCGTTACACAGTGGGATTGGAATAAGTCAAATGGTCGTGCAACTGCGTCGCAAACACAAGCCGCGTATCGTGCCATTACAAATCGAGGAAAATTAACTGATTTTTCTTATCTTGTTTGGAACGATATGTGCGCGAAGATGTTAGCTCTTTTGAACGCAAGAGGTGTCAGTTGGAATAGCCGTTATCTGTCTTATGACAATACACTTATGAGCAGTTATGATAAAACGATGACGGCAGCGAGAATGAACAGCTTGCGATACAATGTATGGAGCGGATGGGACGCAATATCAAGAGGCAGTAAAATTTACGGTTCGTACTTTACCGACATCACAGATTCCATTAACAACGGCATTAGCCAATTATAGCAAAATTCATCAGAAATCAGGAGGATCATCCTATGTATCAGCAAATGCAAATGGCAAATAAAAACGACGTTATGCGCGCGATTAGCGAGGTTTTGCAGACGCTTGACGGCGGCATTACCGTGAACGGAGTTCAAAACGCGGGAAATCTTGCGGCGGCGTTTATGGTTTTGAATCAAGCGGCGGCGTTTTTGTCTGTTTGCGAAATCACGCCGCCAAAGTCTGAAGGCGACGAGGAACAACATGAAAGTAAAACCGAGGAAGGTATGGAACTCGGTTGATCCTGAACGAAATGCGAGGTGAGTAGATGGGTTTTACGGCAAAGCGGTTTTCTTTCAACCGTATTCCCTGTGAGGATTTCGGTCTGCGGATTTACGACATTGACGGCAACAACAATGAAGCTGCTCCCTTCGCAAGCACGGGTAAACTGTTGACCGATGTGATTCCGTCGAAAGGACGGAATTTTTTATATGGCAGAGCGTTTGAAGAGCCTTTGAAATTTAATCTGATTTTCGGCATTGATCCGGAGAACATCTTGGAAATGAACAGGGATTATCTGGATCGTGTGGAAATGAGCGCGATTGCAAATTGGCTGACGGGACAGGAAACATATCAATGGCTTGAGGTGGAACAGCCTGATATGCAAATGGTTCGATACCATTGCATTATCAACGATCTTGAACCGATTCAGGTTGCTTGGCTTCCGTGGGCTTTCAAGGCGACGGTGGTATGCGACTCCCCGTACGCCTATATGTTTCCGAAGAACTATCACTATATTTGCAATAGTACGACGCAGATTGAACTATTCAGCCGTTCCACCATTAACAAACTGTACTATCCGAAACTCAAAATTCAGCTCAACGGCAGCAGGACGATTTCGATTGTAAATGACTCCTGCGGTGAAGAACTCAAGTTTACGAACTTGCCGACGAACTACTTTTTGACGATTTCGGTTGACAATGATCTTGGAAAAATCGAGTCGTCTGATTCGACGTATCCGAACCTTTATCAGTATTGCAATTTTAACTGGCTTCCGCTGAAGAAGGGCAAAAACAAACTGACCGTGACGGGAAACTGCATTTTGGATTTCACTTGCGAATTCCCGCTCAATGTTGGAGGGTAAGGCATGAGAAAAGACATTTATACGCTGCCTGAATTGCAGTTCGTCGCCGGTCAATCCAACACATTTCGCTGGCGACTGTGGACGCAAAGCAAGGCGGCATTTAACGCGGATGGATGCGCTGGAAACTTCGCTATTCTGGACTTTTCGGATCAGAACGCGGATGAACCGGTTCTCTCCAAGCCGCTGACTTTTGAGATCGGTGACGAATCCGGCGCAAAGAATGTTGCGCGGCTGGATTTGTCGCCGAGTGATACCGTGGATTTGCACGGTTACTACATTTATCAAATCACCATTGTCGATGTGGACGACGAGGCTGAAATCCCCGGACAGGGACGGGTTCATATCGCGCATAACATCAACAGCGGTTTTTTGAAATCATAAGTAGTTTTACAAATCTATTAAGAAAGTGAGGTTAATGCAAGATGACTTCGACATATTTTCTCAACAGCATTATGGGTAATGTGTTCAAGACGCAGACTAATCCGGCGTTGCCGGATAAGGTCTATCTCGGACTGAGTTCTTCCGCTCCTTCCGTTGATGGCAGCGGCGTTACTGAGCCGCTTTCGTCTGCCGGTTATGCGCGTGTTGAGCTGACGAGCCTTGGAACGCCGTCGAACGGCGTGATCCAGAATACGGCTAACATTTCTTTCCCTGAGAGTTCGGCAAGTTGGGGTACGGTGACGCACTTTGCGTTGTTTGACGCGCCGACTAACGGCAACTTGCTTATGTTTAACAGCCTGACGCAAGCGAGAAGCGTTGAGGCGGCAACTGTCGTCATGGTGAAAACCGGCAGTCTGAGATTGACGCTGGCGAATCCGACCTAAATCAAAATGAAAGCCTGCAAATAAAAAGTCAAGCCCGAAAGTGGACTTGACAGGAGAAAATTTTGCAGGCAGCTAGTAGGTCAAATGGGCAACACAAAAGAGCCACCGCAGAGCGCTGGCTTGTAAAGTG